>ERZ791889.663-NODE-663-length-12443-cov-2.270342_pt1 | contig 12443 bp, 15 predicted proteins | sample MGYA00510156_ERZ791889 | MGnify/ENA primary metagenome ERZ791889 (study PRJEB30046, sample SAMN00792108) | human gut metagenome | study: EMG produced TPA metagenomics assembly of the A metagenome-wide association study of gut microbiota in type 2...
AAGCCGCAGATGTGCAACAGGGGAAAACAGCCATCCCTTCCCAGGAGGAATGTGTTCTGGACTTCTATCAGCATCACATGTCCAAGCCGTGTGCGTAGGCCGTCAATGACGGGAACGCAAAACTGCTGAGGCAGGAGTTGATAAGCAATCACGGAGAACCCCATAACAGCGGGTCAACGGAGTACGGCTTTTATCAATGCGGCCTGGAACGGATTCATTTCCAGGATAATATGTGTGAGACATTTCTGAGCCTGACCTGGGGCAAGTACGTAAAGGAATTACTCAGCCTCTTGGGAAGTGCTGAGGATGAGGCATCAGAACATGAAAACGATGTCCCTGGTATGCCGAAATCCCAGGATACCGTGATTGATGGTGAATTCACGGAGATTTCAGAAACGGAGGAGGACATCCGGGACCCGGAGGAACCCATGACCGAACTGCAGATTGCCCGGGATGAGCTGGAACGTGCAAAAAACCTGCTTAAGGCAGGAATGGAATGCGGGGGGGACGAAAATGACATTTATATCCGCCGGTTGAAACTAAAGGTTTGTGCCCTGGCCAGCTATGTATGCGATTTGGATGACATCGTGAATCCGCCGCCAAAGCCAGAGCAGCCGGAACTGCCGGTGCTAAAGAACAATGACCAACGGGCTGCCTTCGTGGATGCATATGAGACGTGGCCGTTATGGATTGAGAAGAAACAGACCGGGGAACGGTACTACCGGTATGACCTGGAGGACGGAACCAGCATGGTGGTGAAGGTGTATCACGCAAGGATATTCGATGGATATGCGCCAGGAAGTTATGAGGCCAAATATCATGATGGTTACGGCCGGCATGAGTACTATCTGCTGCGGGATGGGAAGTTATTCCGGGATTGTGAGACGAACCGGGGATTATTGATTGAGAAACTGAAAGAGATTCAGAAGGTGAAGAAAGGATAGGAAGTACTATGTCAGAAAAAATGATTGAAAACAACAAGGTAAGTGTAATTGGTGAGATTGTATCGGAATTTACCTTTAGCCATGAGGCTTTTGGAGAAGGCTTTTATCTGGTGGATGTTGCTGTGAAGCGGCTCAGTGGCCAGGCGGATATCCTGCCGTTAATGGTGTCAGAGCGTCTGCTGGATGTGCGCCGGGATTATTCCGGTGATACGGTGGAGGCCATTGGCCAGTTCCGTTCCTACAACCGCCATGAGGGCGTCAGGAACCGCCTGGAGCTGTCCGTTTTTGCCCGGGAGGTCCGTTTCATGGAGGAATTTACAGATTATACAAAGACAAATCAGATATCCCTGGATGGCTACATCTGTAAGCCGCCGGTTTATCGCAGGACTCCCCTGGGTCGTGAGATTGCGGACATCCTTCTGGCCGTCAACCGGCCGTATGGCAAGTCTGATTACATACCATGCATCAGCTGGGGCCGGAATGCCCGGTATGTATCTGGCCTTGAGGTGGGGCCAGGGTCAGGACGTGGGGCCGGGTACAGAGTAGGGAATATGTGAAGCAACTGAGTGAGACCGAGTGTGAGAAACGGATTGCGTATGAAGTCTCAGTCAGCAGACTGGAGGAGGTTAAGGATTATGTTCGTGAAACAGATTGATATGATAGAGGCCCTGCGGCTGGCTGCCGTAGGCCAGGAGATTAACATTATGGCACCGAACACCCCGGAACCGAAGCGGTGGGAGGACTATTCCCCGGATACACTGCAGAACCTGCTGGACGGCTGTCTGTTCTTCCGGAATGAACCAGCAACGGATAATTCCAGGCTTGAGCAGATGATGCCCCCCCTTTTTTTCTATTGACAAAAATAAAAGCGGATCCGGGGATTCCTGCGTGGAAGATAGGTCCGCAGTGGACGGTCATCCCAAACGGGCCAAGAGGGTAGACAAGGGCAAGGTGATGGCGCTGCATGAAGCAGGCCGGAGCAACCGGTGGATTGCGGACGAGATGGAGAAGGACTACCAGGAGTGCCGAAGGATGGCGCAGTCGAGAAATGATGGTAAGGACTGTAATACCTGTAGCTGGAGACCAGTGGAGATAGAGGACACCGGGCTGTGTGAGTGGCCCGAGGTAATAAGGCAGATGGATAGAGACATTGTGGAGGAGTCGGGGGATGATTGCTGTAATCAGATTTTCGGGAGAACCGGAGAAAGGAATATAAAATATGAATGGAACAGGAATTGTACGTAGAGTGGATGATTTGGGGCGGATAGTGCTGCCGAAGGAAATAAGGCGGAAGTTAGGAATAAACGAAGGAACACCTATGGAAATATATGTCTCAGCAGATAGCGTTACAATGAAAAAGTATTATCCGGAAAATGAATTATCAAGTATGGCTGCCAATCTTCAAGAAGCCGTGGAAGAGATGTGTGTTGACTTGGGGCCAGAAAAGACCGGAGATATACGGCGGCATATCCGGGAAATACAAATGCTTCTCAATACACAAAACTGAGATAGGTCGGATTAGCACGGAAAATTTAAAGGAGAAAAATAATTATGAGAATAAGAATCATAATGCATATGCCCACAATTCCAAGTCCGGTAGTAGGGCAGGAATATGAGGTGGTAAGAATCAAGAAACGGAGTAACCGAGAAGGTGGAGATATCCACTTTGTGATGTGCGAAGGAGAAGAAGTAGGCGTACTATCACGTGAAATGACTGTTATAGAAAAGTAACTAAAACTGAAATATCGAGAAGAAAGGACGGGTAAATAGATGGGAATAGCTGATGCATTTGCAAAAGAAGATAGGGTGGAAGTGACTTTTTCGGATTTTTATAAGCTGATGAAGGAGAGTACCAAGGCCGAGATTGTAATGAATGCAGTGAATTGTAATGTTCCGCACAAATACATACGTGAGATGGTCACAGGTAAGTCAGAGGCCCCAGGACAGCAGCAGGGGAAGGATATGGACAGAGTTGGTATACCCATCCCGCATGCGTAAATGGGAGGTGTCTGATTGAAGAAGAAAGCAGACAGTAAGCAGGTCAAGGCCAATAAAGTTTTACGGGCATCAGCTGTAGCAGCTTCGGCAGAGTCAGCTATCCGGGAGCCGCCACCAGATACATGGTCGGCCCGAATGCCGCCATTTACATACACGGTGGCCTGCCCGGTCCTGGAACTGCGCCGGCCGCCGAAGGGAGTGATATGGTATTATGAGACAGTGCTACATAGACAACGGGCGTCACGGGTGTGATGGCCAGCGCAACAACAAGGGCAGGATACGGTACGGGTGCTGGGCGTGTCCACACCTGGATGCGGGAGGAGGTGATGCCGGTGAAACAGACAGAAGCACTGGAAGAAGTGGCAAGGCTGGCCGCAAAGGAAGCGGTCAAAGAACATGAAAAACAGACACAGAGAAATAAGCGCACAAAGATTTTCCAGAATACTAAGAAGTTGATGGAGAATTATAACAGAATTTGTCAGAGTGTGGAAGAGGGCGTGGCGGAGCTTTCTGATATGGACAATAGGGAAGAACTGGAGGAGTTCACGGAGGAGGATATTTTTATCAACAGCATTCTTAAGAGCAAGCTCCGGAGCGTTGTCATGATAGGCCACATAGACAAGTGCCTGAAGCTCCTGGAGGATGAGGAATGTCGGAAGAATACGCATGAGAAGTATCTGGCCTTTAAGTATTTCTATCTGGATGGGATGACATACGAGAATATTGCAGAGATTTACGGATATGGAGAGCGGACGGCCAGACGGTGGATAACGGAGCTTACAGGGATACTTAGTGTATATCTCTTTGGTGCAGATGCCCTTATGTTGGATTAGGGACTTGACAGGAGCATGTCAAAATCGTGTCCTTGCCATGTCCGTTTGGACGATTTATAATTGTAATATGCAAAATTGGATGAAGCGGAAAGCTGATTGGTTTTGCATCCTCCCCATTTAAGCAACGGCTGCCAGGTGTCACAGCCTGGTGGCTGATTAATCGGTATTGTGTAATCCCTCATAAGACAGACCCGTACATTACGGGACAATGCCGCAGGGTACACAAGCGGTGAGGTATCTGGTTTTATCCCCCATGATGTTTTCCAGATACGTTGATTTTCTCCTTTGAATATGTCCCTGCTGATACGGTGGGTGCTTTTCTTTTGTCGGATTTTGATGTATGATGGAAGAAAATGCAAGGGGGATGTTTTGTGGAATATATAAAAGCTTTTTTAACAAATAATATAGTTATAGCATGGATTGCTCCGATATTTACGGCAATTATTGCAACTATAATAATAAAAGTATTTTCTATCCGAAAAAAGAACAAGGAGATAAAGGCAGCTAATCAAAAGTATGCCGATGCAATTAGACCATATGTTATTCAAAAAATTGAGATAAATGAACAGATAATTCATGGAATTCGAAATGCAATTTCAATGGAGTTTTCGGTTCCAGAAAAGTATATTTGCACAGATGGTGATTTAAGAGATATGCTTATGTATGATATTACAACAACTCGATTTATGACCGAACAAGGAAAGGCTGAATTAATACAGAATATCGTAAATATGTTCAAGTTTGAAGAAGAAAAAACAGAAAGTTACTATACCGTAAAAAAAATCAACAAAAAAGGAATTTTCTTTGCCTGCTTTGTCGGCATTTTGGGGTTAGTGGTGACAGTAGCTTTGTATTTGGCAGATCCAGAAGAAGCGAAGAACCCTAATAGTATCATACAGTTTATTATGTTCCTTTCGACACTTATATCACTATTCAGTCTCGTTGGAGCGACTTGGCACATTTTGGACATTTTGGCCATAGAAATTGATTTAGAAACATCTTCAAACAGAGGAATAATCGGAAGTATTGTACAGGCGAATTTAGAAATTATTGGTAGTTTAGGACGTATTCTTTATGGGTATAAATTTAGAAAGAAAAAATCAGAAGAAAGTTCCGTAAAAAAATCAGAAAAAGAAAATGATAATGAAAAAGAGAAAGAGAAAGAGAGGTAGCTCCGGCGACCTCTTTTATATTGCAAAACAAACAAATCGGAGGTGAGCAGCATGGCCAGAGCGCCGGATTCGAGAATAGAACAGGCCGAGGCCATGTACCGCAAAGGCATCAAATTAGTTGAGATTGCAAGTCAACTAAATTTGCCGGAAGGGACGGTCCGCCGGTGGAAATGCACTCATAAGTGGGATAGCGAACGTTCGGATAGAAATAGCGAACGTTCGGTTAAAAATCGGGGAGCACCTAAAGGTAATAAAAATGCTGCTGACTACGGCGCTCCAAAACAGAATAAGAACGCAGAAAAATACGGTTTCTTCAGCAAGTACTTGCCTGAGGAGACCGTTTCCATTATCCAGGAGATGCCCACGGACCCGCTGGACATCCTATGGGACCAGGTGCAGATAGCCTATGCCGCCATTATCCGGGCGCAGTCCATCATGTATGTGAGGGACCAGAAGGATGTAACCATCACTAAGATAGGCCATAAGGATGGAGAGACGGTCACAGAGGAGCGCTGGGAGGTACAGCAGGCCTGGGACAAGCATGGCAATTTCCTGCAGGCGCAGGCCAGAGCCCAGAAAACGCTGGAGGGGCTTATCAAACAGTATGATGAGCTGCTGCATAAAAACTGGGAGCTGGCCAGTGAGGAGCAGAAGGAGCGGATTGCACAGCTCCGGGCCCAGACGGATAAGCTAACCGGGAACAACCAGGAGCTGGAGGACATGGATGAGATAGAGGGGGATATCTATGGCAGCGGTAAATAGGTTTGTCAGGAAAAAGACCATCCCGTTCAACTTTTCCGAGAAGCACAAGGATTATATACGCAGGTGCGAAGCCTGCATGTATAATGTGGCGGAAGGTGCGGTCCGTGCCGGCAAGACAGTGGATAACGTGTTTGCCTTTGCCCATGAATTAAAAACCACACCAGACCGGATCCACCTGGCCACTGGATCCACGATGGCCAACGCCAAGCTTAATATCGGTGACGCCAATGGCTTTGGCCTTGAATGGATATTCCGTGGTCAATGCCACTGGGGGAAGTACAAAGACAATGAAGCGTTATTCGTCAAAGGCCCTGCGACTCACGGTAGGCAGAAGATTATCATATTTGCAGGCGGAGCAAAGGAGGACAGCTTTAAGAAAATCCGTGGCAATTCCTACGGCATGTGGATTGCAACTGAGATTAATCTGCATCATGACAATACCATCAAGGAGGCATTCAACCGTCAGCTGGCAGCCCAGCGCCTGAAGGTGTTCTGGGACCTGAATCCGGATAACCCAAGAGCACCCATCTATGCGGAGTATATAGACAAGTATCAAAGGCAGGCAGATGCAGGGGACTTCCCGGGCGGATACAACTATATGCACTGCACCATCTACGACAACATCAACATTACCACAGAGCGTCTGCGGGAGGTCGAAAGCCGGTATGATAAGAACAGTATCTGGTACCTCCGGGACATCAAGGGAATGCGCGTGGTGGCCAACGGCCTTATCTATCGCCGGTTTGCTGATGATACAAGTACCAAGCAGTACACGTTTCGCCTGACAGATAAGCCTAAAGACATCATGGAAATTATTCTGGGGATTGATTTTGGCGGCAGTGGTTCCGGCCATGCCTTCACGGCCACAGCCATTACCAGGGGATACCATAACGTGGTTGTCCTGGCATCAGAATGGATTGGCTGCAAGGACGAGAAGGGGAACCAGATAGAGATTGACCCAGAAATGCTGGGGACCATGTTCTGTAACTTCTGCCAGAAGATTATCAGCAGGTACGGGTACATTACAACAGTGTATGCAGACAGCGCAGAGCAGACGCTGATAGCTGGCATCCGGAGCAGCCTGCGTAAACATGGACTTGGATGGGTACGTGTAGAAAATGCACTGAAGACTGAAATTAATGACAGGATTAACGCCACCGCCATACTGATGGCACAGGGGCGTTTTTATTATGTCCAGGGAGAGTGTCAGAGCCTTGTGAATGCCCTGAGTACAGCCGTGTGGGACCCAAAGGAATTGACGAAGAATGTCCGCTTAGATGATGGCACAAGCGATATTGACAGCCTGGACAGCTTTGAGTATACGTTTGAACGGCAGATTAGCAGGCTCATAAAGTATGGATAGGAGGTGAGGGGACGATGAGATTCACAAAGATGCTGGACTTAATCACGAATGTCCTGAATAAGGATGCGGACACGCAGGTGGATGTGTGCCTGACATCCCAGATGGCGAACCAGATAGAGTTGTGGACCCGGATGTATGAGAACCGGTCCCCCTGGGTGAATAACAAGGACGTGCTCAGTGCGAACTTAGCGCCGGCCATTGCCTCAGAGATTGCGCGCCTGGTGACGTTGGAGCTTAAATCTGAGGTGACAGGTGGAACGGCGGCGGATTACCTGAATGAGCAATATCAGCGTAAGGTGATCAAGGATTTGCGCCGGTATGTCGAATACGGATGTGCTAAAGGCGGCCTGGTGATGAAGCCGTACATTACCCAGCAGGGTATTGAAGTACAGTTTGTACAGGCTGATTGTTTCTTCCCGTTGTCTTTCGATAGTTCCGGTCGGATTACGCAGTGTGTATTCACAGAGCAGTTCCGGAAGGGTCAGAAGATATATACCAGGCTGGAGGTACACACGCTGCAGGGAAAACGGGTACATATTACCAACCGTGCATTTGTGGCCACAAATGATTACAGCCTTGGCAGCGAAGTGGTGGTCAGCTCCATAGACAGGTGGTCGGAGCTGGTTCCGGAGCTGCTACTTGAGGGGGCAGACCGGTTGCTGTTTGGGTACTTTAAGGTACCGTTGGCCAATGCGGACGATTCCGACAGCCCACTGGGCGTATCTGTGTTTTCCAGGGCCGTGGACCTGATCCGGGAGGCAGACAGGCGCTATTCCAACATCTGCTGGGAGTATGAGGGGACACAGCTGGCTGTCCATATTGCCACCTCCCTGCTAAAGTACAACCAGGACCGGGACAAGTTTGAGTATCCGGGAGGTAAGGAACGGTTATACCGAAACGTGGAATACAATACGGGCGCCGCGGATAAGCCTTTCATTGACACCTTCAGCCCAGAAATAAGGGACACAGCCTTGTTTAACGGATTTAATAACCAGCTAAAGCTGGTGGAGTTCAACTGTAACCTGGCCTATGGCACCCTGTCAGACCCACAGAGCGTGGATAAGACAGCCACTGAGATTAAGACCAGCAAGCAGCGCTCTTATGTGATGGTCTCTGATACCCAGATGGCCCTGCAGGATGCCTTAGAAGACCTGGTGTATGCTATGAGTTTCTGGTCGGCATTATATGGATTGGTTCCGGCCAGCAATGATTACGAAGTGTCATCTGACTGGGATGACAGTGTGATGGTTGACGCAGAGACTGAGCGGGAGCAGGACCGTAAGGATGTAGCGATGGGAGTTATGAGATTAGAAGAGTATCGGGCTAAGTATTATGGGGAAACACTGGAAGAGGCGGTCAAGAATCTGCCGGAACCGGCAATGACAGAAGAATAGGCGGTGATGTGATTGACACCAGAGGAGCTGGAGAAGCTGCCCAAACCACTGGAGCGCACCATGACGGCTCTGGAGTTGTCCATCATGGATGAGATCATACAGCGCATCAAGGAGGCTGCACGGGTTACTCCGGTCATTGACTGGCTGTTGGTGAGGATGGATGCCATTGGAGTAGGCCGGGCGCGAATTAAACAGCTGATAGGTGAGGGCATCAGAAAGGCGGGCCTTCAGGTGGATGACATCTATGAGCAGGCGGCCAAGTCTGACTACATCCGCAACAAGGCAATCTATGAGGCTGCTGGCAAGGACTATCAGTCCTATGAGAGCAACCAATGGCTGCAGCAGGTTGTGGATGCTGCCAGGAGACAGACCAAGGACAGCCTGCGGCCACTGGAAAACATCACTCAGACAACAGGTTTTAACGTGCCGATGGGCGGCAGCAAGAAGGTATTCACGCCACTATCTGAATACCTGGAGCGCAGCCTGGACAAGGCCATGCTGGGAATCACCACCGGCGCCAGGACATACAGCCAGGCTATCGGTGAGGTGATTGACGAGATGACGGCCAGCGGCATCCGGACGGTGGATTATGCATCTGGAAAGTCTGACCGGATTGAGGTGGCAGCAAGGCGCGCGGTGATGACGGGCGTGGCCCAGATGACAGATAAGGTCAACGAGAAGAACATGGAGGCACTGCAGACAGACTACTGCGAGGTGGACTGGCACATGGGGGCCAGAAACACTGGGACAGGCTATCAGAACCACCAGAGCTGGCAGGGGAAGGTCTATAGCAGTGAGGAGATGCGGACCGTTTGCGGAAAAGGGCAGATGCTTGGCTTTGGAGGAATTAACTGTTACCACATCGCCTTTGCCTTTATACCGGGCATAAGCAAGCGCAAATACACGGATGAGTGGCTGGCAGAGCAGAATCAGAAGGAAAATGAGAAAAAGGTATATAAAGGCCGGGAATATGACACCTATGCGGCGTTGCAGCATCAGCGCCGCCTGGAGCGGACCATCCGTAAGCAAAAGCAGGATGTGGAACTTCTGGAAAAGGCTGAAGCAGACAAGGAAGATATCACTGCTGCTAAGTGCCGGTTGCGGCTGACCAATAAGACCTATGTGGATTTTTCTAAGGAAACGGGCCTGCGGCAACAACGGGAGCGGTTAAAGATATCAAAACTGGAGGCGGGCGCAAATGAAGCCATTAGGAATACTAATACGAAAGTCGGATATCATCCGGATAATGACTACAGTGTAAAGCTTGATGGATATACAGATGTAGTAAATAATGGGCTATCCGAAGCAATAAGAAATGTTGCACAAAAAGGTGGTGCGGACGGATACGAACACATGTATTTGGTAAATCTGGAAACAGGAGTGGTGGAGTATTATGAAACGAACCAGATGGAGAATGAGGTGGGGTACCGGTTCTGGAAGCATTTAGACAAGAATCCGGATGCACAATATGCGTTCGTTCATAACCATAACACGGACAGTTCCTTTTCGGAACCGGATATGAGGACACTTTTGACAACAAGAGAAATACCTGTTATGATAGCAGCAAGAAATGATGGTGTCAAATATGTTGCGGAACGTTCTGGCGATGTCTTAAAATCGGTTATATTTGATGATTTATATGAGAAAGAATTAAATGATCTGAATCGACAGGTCAGAGCCGGAATAATACCTATGTCGGAGAGAAGTATACGTAGAGAATCATTAATTGTAGAGAATCTGTTAAAGGATTACACAAAAGGAAAGGGGCTTGTGGAATATGACGGTAGGCGAAAGTAGCGGCTGGGCATCGGCCACATTGAAGGAGGTGCCTTTCTGGCGCGATGATATGAGCCCGGAAGAGTATGAAACTGAACGGACATATTATTTAAAGAATTATCACTTGGTGCGGCCAGGATTGTATAGGCCATTATGGAAACAGAGGACGGAGGAATCAGAGTGATTGTAATTCCTATATGCCTTAAATGTGAATACTGTGAAATGGGTATGAAATGCAGGGTATATCCGCAAGGTGTACCAAGAGAAATTGTATCGGCTCAAAAGCCGCCCGAGGAAATATGTAAGGATTATAAATACAAATGGGAGAGCGAAGCATCTGATTAGTCAGGTGCTTTTATTATGTTTAAAAACCGGTCAGATGATAAGACCTAAAACAGTCAGCCGTTGGTGGATGGTTACACACCTACAAATAACCTAAGGACGGACAGGAAAGGAAAAGAAGATGAAAACAGAGGATTTACAGGCAAAGGGGTTAAACCAGGAACAGATTGATTATGTCATGGCCGAATATGGCAAAGACATCAATGGGATTAAGCAGGAGAGGGACACATACAAAACCCAGCTTTCCACGGCGCAGGCTACCCTTAAGAGCTTTGAGGGCGTCAACATATCGGAGCTCCAGGGGAAGATACAGACCCTAACTACAGACCTGGCCAATAAAGACGCTGAGTATCAGAAGCAGCTGGCGGAGCGGGATTTTAACGATCTGCTGAAGACTACCGCAGAAGGGTTTAAGCCCAGGGACATCAAGGCAGTTATGCCCTTCTTGGATGTGGAGAAGCTGAAGGGGAGCAAGAACCAGGAATCAGATATCAAGGCTGCTTTGGAAGCTGTTAAGAAGGATAAGGGCTATCTGTTTCAGGACGTCGGTATTCCCCGGGTGGTTGCGCCTACTCCTGGGCCAGGTGGTGAGAAAACAGATGACACAAGGACACAAGCAAATAATGCCTTAAGAAGTATCTTGGGCAGAGAATAAGGAGGATTTAGATTATGCCAGTAAATATTACAAGCAGGGCCGACGCGGAGGCCATTATCCGTGAGCAGGTTATTTCAACCATTTTCCAGGACGCGCCAAAGCAGTCCACTTTCATGTCCCTGGCACGGAAGCTGCCGAACATGACAAGCAACCAGACACGAATGAGAGTACTTGACTTCCTTCCCACCGCATATTGGGTGGACGGTGATACCGGCATGAAACAGACCACCAGGCAGGCCTGGGATAATGTATTCATTGAGGCCGCAGAGCTGGCAGTCATTGTGCCGATTCCGGAGGCAGTGCTGGATGATGCGGAGTTTGATATTTTCGGTGAGATCACACCGAGGGTCAATGAGGCAATTGGACAGCGCGTGGATAGCGCCATCATCTTTGGCGTGAACCGCCCGCGTAACTGGCAGAATGACATTATCACGCTGGCCAGACAGGCGGGAAACAATGTGGCTGTGGGATCCAGTCCGGATTATTATAATCTGCTTCTGGGCGAAGGCGGTGTCATCTCCAAGGTGGAGGAAGATGGCTACATGGCTACCGGAGCCCTGGCCGCCATGACCATGAGGGCGAAGCTGAGGGGCATCCGGTCAACTGATGGCAGTCTCATCTTTAAGTCCGACATGCAGGGGTCCACAAATTATGCATTGGATGGGGCACCGATGTATTTCCCGCAGAACGGAGCGTATGACAGCACTATTGCACAGCTGATTGTCGGTGATTTCAAACAGGCGGTGTATTCCATCCGTCAGGACGTGACGGTGAAGATTCTTGACCAGGGTGTGATTCAGGACCCGGTAACGAAGGAAATTGAGTACAACCTGGCCCAGCAGGACATGGTGGCGCTGCGAATTGTATTTCGTATGGGCTGGGCACTGCCGAACCCGGCAACCCGGATGGATGAAGACCGTTTAGGGTGTCCATTCGCTTACCTGGAGCCTACAAGCCCGGTTACAACCCAGAAGGTGACCTTTACAGTTAAAGACAACGCCGAGACACCAGCAGCCATTGATGGGGCAATTGTGGATGTGAATGGTTCCAGGGTTAAAACGGACGTGTCCGGTGTGGCAGAGTTTAACCTGCGGGCAGGGACATACCCCGCGAAGATTAAGAAATCAGGATACGGCCAGATTACCGAGACGGTGACTGTGGCAGCTGAGGCAGTGACACAGGATGTAACCTTGATTAAGCAGTA
>ERZ791889.667-NODE-667-length-12404-cov-22.340675_pt1 | contig 12404 bp, 8 predicted proteins | sample MGYA00510156_ERZ791889 | MGnify/ENA primary metagenome ERZ791889 (study PRJEB30046, sample SAMN00792108) | human gut metagenome | study: EMG produced TPA metagenomics assembly of the A metagenome-wide association study of gut microbiota in type 2...
TGCGCCAAAAGGGTATCACACAGGCCAACCGCTATGCGGATACCGAAATTGTCCGACGACATATCGGCCACACGCAGCTGCATAAGATTGTAGTGGTGTTCCACGGGGTGGACATGGCAGTGTGTGAGGAAATAAAGTAAGACTTACAGATTATACGCAAAAACGATGGATTATTCAGATGACAGAAAACTATTATCGGCTATCAATTCAGGAGATAGTGCCGCTTTTGAGTATCTTTACCGGAGTTATTATCCCCGTCTTCGGGGGTATACCCTACGTTTTGTGGACGATGGTGAGGTGGCTGATGATATTGTTCAGGAGTGTTTTTTGAAGTTTTGGGAAAAGCGTCAGTTTTTTACCTCTACTTCATTGACTTCCCTGCTTTTCTCCATGATTCGCAATGCTTGTATTAATTATTTAAAACATCTTTATGTTGAGGATAATTACCGGTTGGACTTTTTAGCCAATTTGAATGGGGAGGAACGGCTTTATCAGATAGACTTTCATAGTCACACAGATAATCCGTTGCTATATAAGGAACTTCAGACGCAGATCAAACATGTTATAAGTCAATTACCCGAACGTTGCAGAGAGGTGTTTTTGATGAGTCGGTTTCAAGGATTGAAAAACCGTGAGATAGCTGAAAAGTTGAATATCTCTACTACGGCAGTAGAAAAACATCTTTCTAAAGCAATGAAAACTTTCGATCAGCATTTCAGAAAGAATTATCCGATGGACATTTATCTGGCAGTTATAGCCTGGTTACTTGGTTAAAAAAAATAAATATAGATATAACAAGGTTGGGAAAAACACATTTTGAATGTTACAAATATATGAAGTTTAGGTTACAAAAGAATGAAGGACATGGATTCGATACGGCATTTGGCACATAAATATTTTGAAGGGAAGATCCTTCCCGAAGAAGAGATTACGTTATTTCAGTTTTTAGATAAGGACCCACAGCATATGCAGCAGTTTCGTCAGTGGGAAACTGAATGGATAAACCAGTATATCCATACACCGGAGTCAGATGCACAGTGGGAAAAGATGCGCCGTAAGTGGCAGGTTTCTCAAAGCATCACTCAGCAACCTGTTCGCAAGGCAGTCAAAACAGTGTGGCTGAAGGCTATGTCGGTAGCAGCAGCTGTAGCTATTGTGATATTGTCTGCTTGGGTTATTCTTTATCCGCGGATGAATGTAGACAACCAGTCTTACTATCTCTGTTCGGCAGCCTATGGTGAAAAAAGCAAAGTGGTTCTTACGGATGGCACTGCCGTGTGGCTGAATGCGGGCTCTTCATTACGGTATTCCAATCAATACGGAAACAGACACAGGGAAGTTTATCTGAAAGGTGAGGGATATTTTGAAGTAAACAAGCAAAAAGAGCAGGATTTCATTGTGCATACGGATATTTATGATGTTATCGTGAAAGGCACCAAGTTTAATGTATCAGCTTATGAAGACGATCCAGTGGTGACGACTACACTTTTGGAAGGTTCGGTTGATATATCATATGAGAATAAAGTCATGCAGCTGTTTCCGGGAGAAAAGATTGATTTTATTCGCAACAGCAAACAGTTTGTTCGTAAGCAGGTTGAAGCCGAACAATCGAAAGCGTGGGCTGAAAACAGAATTGAATATGCGGATATCACGTTGAGAGAGTTGACTATCAAGTTGTCCCGGCAATATGATGTTTCTATCGAACTGGCTCCATCCGCTAATCAGCTGGCCGAAAGATCGTTCCGGATTTCGCTCCGTAATGGTGAAACGGTGGATGAAGTACTTTCTGCGTTGAAAGCTATTTTGCCCATATCAGTAGAAAGAAAGGAGCAGCATATTATTATAAAATAAAAAAACAAATACAATCGCTTGGAGTAGGATATCTTATGATTCGGATTACTTTCCAAGCGATTTTTTCATTTCTTCTCTTCCTGTCTTTTTTCTTCTCTTCCTTTTCTATGTAATTTTAATCAGCCTTGCTTGTCCTCTATTTGATATTACAATTTTATGAATAATTAAAAAAAACTGATATTTGAAGGTTGGGTAAAGTGAAAGTGAATTGTTATTTCTTATGTAATGCAAAATTACGAAACAATAATTCTAATAATAAATTAACTGAAAAAGCTATGAACAACCGAAGTTCAATGAGACGTTTGTTGCTTTTCTTTGCGTTTGGCTGTTGGGGTACTTTAGCATCTGTGCAGGCGCAGGTAGTGAGCAAGACGTTTGAGGAAAAACCTCTGAAAACAGTTTTAAAAGAAATTGAAAAACAGAGTGGTCTTTCCATCATTTACAATGTAAAAGAGGTAGATGAAAACAAATTGGTGAGCGGTAATTTCAAGAATGCTCAGGTGTTGGATGTTTTGAAGAAAATCTTAGATCCAAGTTTGGATGTACAGCTTCAAAACAAAATGATTGTCATCAAGAAGAAAAATCAAACTTCATTTAAAGGAAAAAAAATCTCGGTGAAAGGAACCGTAATTGATCAGAGTGGAGAACCGGTGATTGGTGCGAGTGTGGTAGTGAAAGGTACGACCAACGGACAGATTACCGATTTAGATGGTAATTATGCGTTAAATGATGTTCCCGAAGATGCTATTGTGGCTATTTCTTATATAGGTTTTCAGACAGTTGAGATGAAAGCCAATAGCAAGGATTTGGCACACATTACCTTAAAAGATGACAGCGAAATGCTGGAAGAGGTTGTAGTAGTGGGTTATGGTGTTCAGAAGAAAAGCGATGTATCTGTTTCGGTGGCTTCAGTAAAATCAGATGCCTTGGCCAACAATCCTGCGTCCGATTTCCGTCAGGCATTGGTAGGCAAGATGCCGGGTGTGCAGGTAACAACACCAAGTGGTGATCCGGAAGGTAGTGTAAGCATCCGTGTGCGTGGGGTAAGCACTGTTAATGCAGGTAGTGATCCGCTGTATATTGTGGATGGCGTTCCAATGGAACGAGGCTTTGCTAATTTAAATTCAAATGATATTGAGTCTATTGAAGTGTTGAAAGATGCTTCTGCAGCTGCTATCTATGGTAGCCGTGGTTCGAATGGTGTTGTATTGGTTACTACCAAAAAAGGAACATCCGAAAAACTGACAGTGCAGTATGATGGCTATTATGGCATTCAAAATGTATCTAAGAAGTTGGACATGATGAATGCGTATCAATATGCGGAGTTTGTTAGAGACGGACATAACAATGCTTACTTGGCAGAAGTTCCCGGCGCGTCTCCCGATGATCCTAATAGTATGCGTCCTAAATCTTACCATCAGATTCCTGTAGAGTTGTTTCCTTATTTGGAAGGACGAAAAGGCCTGACGGATACCGATTGGCAAGATGAAATTTTCCGTACAGCTGGAACGACTGGGCATAATCTCTCACTTTCTGGAAAGACACAGTCCATCAATTACTTCGTTTCAACTAACTACATGAATAAGAAAGGTGTGGTGATCAATTCTGATTTTAAGAAATATAGCGCACGCATGAACTTGGACGGTAAATATAAACGTCTAAAATTTGGTGTTAATTTTGCTCCTTCTTATTCTACTTCTAACAGTGTTGATGCTTCGGGTAATGGTGGTATTGTTCAGTCGGCTTTGATGATGCCACCTGTATGGCCGGTATATAACCCAGATGGTAGCTTTAATTATCAGGGTAATGGTTATTGGCGTATCGGTACGGATTATCAGCACAATGAAGTGCTCAATCCGGTGGCTATGGCTTTGCTTCAATCCAATGTAACAGATCGTATGTCTTTGGCTGGAAAGTTATTTGCCGAACTGGAATTGTGGAAGGGTTTATCTTATAAGATTTCTTTCGGTGGTGACTATTATGGTGCTCATAATGATAAATATCGTCAGTCTGCTTTGCCTTTAAAAGGGAAAGATTATTACGATGCTCCTTCTAATCCTGAAGGATATAGTTCATCTAGTCAATATTTCAACTGGTTGATTGAAAATCAGCTGACTTACACTACCACGATTAAGGAGAAACACAATATTACGGCTATTTTGGTTCAGTCAGCACAGAAAGAAACGGCTAAGACTAACAGTGTGACTGCTACCAATTATCCAAATGATTATATTCAGACAGTGGGGGGTGGTACGGTTACCAAAGGTTCTTCTAATAAGACACAATGGTCTATCGCTTCTTATTTAGCTCGTGTACAATATGGTTTTGCCGGTAAGTACATGTTTTCTGCTGCTATCCGTGCGGATGGTTCTTCTCGATTTGGTAAGAACAATCGTTGGGGATACTTTCCTTCTGCTTCTGCTGCTTGGCGTATCAGTGAGGAAGATTTCTTTAAAAAGCAAAAAGCATTGTCTTTCATCAATGATATGAAAATCCGATTGAGCTATGGTGTGACTGGTAACTTCCAGATTGGTAACTACGAGCATTGGGCTACGATGTCTCTCGACAACTATATTTTGGGAACAGGATTGGGAGAGCAAATCTATGGTTATAAACCCGATAACATTGAGCGCGATGACTTAAGTTGGGAAAAGAACAAGATGATGAATGCGGGGGTAGACCTTACCATGTTTAACGGTTTATTGGGAGTTACGGTAGATTATTACAACACCAACACATCGGATATGTTGTTGAGTGTACCTGTACCCTTGCTGACCGGTTACAGCACTTCGTTGACTAATATCGGTAAAGTAAATAACCGCGGTTGGGAGTTGGCGGTAACTTCACAAAAGAACTTTACGAACGATTTCGGTTATTCAGTAAATGCCAACTGGGCTAAGAACATCAATGAAGTAAAAGCTTTAGGACCCGGTAATGCACCAATTATCAAATCGGGAAGTGTGGAACATGCGTTTTATAAGACTGAAGTAGGCCAGCCTATTGGTAATTATTTCTTGCTGGTGCAGGATGGTATTTTTGAGACAGAAGAAGATTTAAAGAAGTATCCTCATTTCCCTAACACGAAGGTAGGTGATTTCCGCTTTGTGGATGTAGACGGCGACGGAGTGCTTGACTTAGATAAGGATCGTGCCGTGGTAGGCAATTATATGCCGAAGTTTACGTATGGTTTTGGTGGCAAACTCTGGTACAAGGGATTTGATTTGGATTTCAGTTTCCAAGGGGTATATGGCAACAAAATATTGAATCTTAACAAACGCTATATTGACAATATGGAAGGTAATGTGAATGGTACAACCATTGCATTAAACCGTTGGCAGAGTACAAGTAATCCGGGGAATGGGCATGTAAATAAAGCGAACCGTAAGCAGACCGGATACAATGGCCGTACTTCAACTTGGCATTTGGAAGATGGTTCGTATTTGCGTTTGCAGAATGTATCCATAGGATATACTTTCCCAAAACAATGGATAAAACATATTTATCTGGAAAAACTGAGAGTGTATGTATCCGGACAGAATTTAGTAACCTTTAGCGATTATAGTGGCTATAATCCGGAAGTGAATGCGCGACCCGGTTCGGCTCTAACCCCTGGTGAAGACTATGGTACTTATCCGTTGGCCAGAACATTTATGTTTGGTATTAACTTAACTTTATAATCAATAGAAAAAGTATGAAAGCAAAATTATATATTACCTGTTTGGCTGCTGCTCTATTGTCTTCTTCTTGTGCAGACAGTTTTTTTGATCTTGAGCCAAACGATAAAGTGGTAGTTGGAAAGGTATATACCACTGCCAGTGATTTTGACGTAGCTGTGATAGGCTGTTATGCCAAGTTGCAGTCACAAGTCCATTTTTACACCGAATGTTGTGAGTATCGAAGTGATAACTTGAATCTGAGTGCTCCTACGGCCGGAACGCAAGACCGCTACGATATTGACCATTTCAGTGAAAAACCATCCAATGGCATTCTTTCCAGTTATTGGGCCAATTTCAATAACAATGTCTATCGCTGCAATTTGATATTAGACCGTATTGATGCTGCTAAGTTTGATGAGACATTGAAAAAGCAATATAAAGGAGAAGCTATGTTTGTTCGGGCGCTGACCTATTTCAATATGTTCAGAGTTTGGGGCGGTGTGCCGATGACTCGTACCGTTGTCACAGTCAATGAAGCCATGAAGATACGTCGCAGTTCTGACGAGGAAACATTCAACTTTATTGCGGGCGATTTGAAGCAGATCATTGATGAGAATATGTTGCCCGACTCTTATCAAGGTACTTCCATTGGTAGAGCTACTTCTTATGCAGCGAAGGCCTTGCTAGGTAAAGTGTATCTGACTTTCCATAAATATGCCGAGGCACGAGACGTATTGTCGTCGTTGGTGGGCAAATATGAATTGATTAAGCCTATTGGCAAAGTGTTCAGCGTGGATAATAAGATGAACAATGAAATTATTTTTGCTGTCCGTTTTAATAAAGAAGTGGAAGGCGAAGGTCATAGCTACTGGTTCAATATCACTAACCTGACTGATGAAACCAATCAGTCGGATGCTTTGCTGAACTGTTTTGATGGCAACGACGAACGCAAAGCCTTGATTACTTATGTATCTGCAGGTAAGAATGTTTGTTTGATGCCTAAATTTATGGATACGAAAAGTACGACGTATAATGTAGTGGGTAATGACCAGATTTTATTGAGATATGCAGATGTCATTTTAATGTATGCAGAGGCCCTGAATGAAATCGGTTATGATGCTTCTGAAGGCTCCGTTGCCTTAAAGCAGTTGAATGATGTACGCGAACGTGCAGGTATTTCAAAATTAACAGCAGTTGATGTGCCTAATAAGGAAGCATTCAAGAAAGCCATTTTGGATGAGCGTCAGCGCGAATTTCCTTATGAAGGTCAGCGTTGGTTTGACTTGGTACGGATGGGCTATGCTAAGCAGGCTTTGCATGCTGAGGGCATAGAAGTGCAAGATTATCAGTTGCTATTCCCTATACCGCAAACAGAAATAGAGAAGATTGGCAATGCTTCCATTCTTTGGCAAAATCCGGGTTACGATAAATAAAGGAAGGAGAATCTTATCATGAAAAAGATTGTATATAGTTTAATCTTGGTAATGGCTTGCATTTGGGGAGCTTGTGAAGACGACCTGCCACAGGCCAACTGGAATTTACATGAAGTAAATAAACTGACTGCAGTTGCACTGGATGCCAGTGTCAAGTTGAATTGGGAAGCACCGGCAGAAGTCAGTCCGAGTGGTTATTACCTGACATGGACTCCTTCTTCATCGGTGTATCAGGGAGGAAGTATGATGGTAGAGGCTGCAGCTGCTGAAGCCACAGTCGAAGGTTTGGAGAATAAAATTGCTTATACATTTACGTTACAGGCTGTTTACGGGAAACAACGTTCTGGAAAGGTGTCAGTGAAAGCTACTCCGGTTTCTTCGCTGGTGCCGCCTACAAATCTAAAGGCACTGGCTGGAAGTGAGAAAGCCAAGATCTCATGGACAAAGCCTACGGCTACAAATGTAAAGGGATATAAGATTACAGTAGAGCCAGGAGGTAAAGTCTTAAGTGTAAATGATGCCCAAACACAAAGTTATGTTGTGTCTGGTTTGCAGAATGATATCGAATATACGCTTTCACTGCAAGCTGTATATGACAAAGGTGATTCGGAAGCTGTGACAACGAAGGTAACTCCGGGAAAAGTGAATCCGATTGTAGGGTTAAAGCCTTATGTATGGGCGGATGAATCGTTGACTTTATCTTACAATGACATGTACTTTATGGGGGAAGTAACCTCCGTATCTTGGAACTTTGGAGATGGTACTAACAGTACGGAATCCTCTTGTGAAAAGAGTTATACCCAGCCTGGAGTATATACAGTAAGCGTAGAGGTGACGAATGCTGATCAAAGCAAAGAACAGGCAAAGGTTGATGTTACGGTGGTAGGTACTGCTTGGAACTCTTCCATGGGCTATGTGAAGGCTTCTAATCCGGTATTCTCTCGTGACGGAAAGACATTCTATTTGCCTACGGCCAATAGAGTGGGTGATTTGAATGCGTTCGATACGCAGACTGGCAACAAGAAGTGGACGTTTGCCATTGCTGATAATATTACCTACGGCGGTGGTGCTGCAGTGGCAATGGATGGCACTATCTATCAGGGAGCTCGCAACGGCAAACTGTATGCTGTCAGTGCAGACGGACATCAAAAGTGGGTGTATGATACGAAAGCAACGAATAAGAATTTGGATTGCTTCCCTGCTGTGACATCCGATGGCAGCGTGGTTTATATTTTGGATGGTGATAATGTGCTTCATGCGGTTCAAACAGCCAATGGAAGTGCGAAGTGGAAAAAGACTCTTGAAGGCACAGCCAACAAAGCTGGTGCGGTGGCTATCGACCGCAACGGACATATCTATGCTGGTACAAGAAGCTACATTTATGCATTTGATGCAACAGGCAAGCAGTTGTGGCAGGTATCGGCTTCTGTAACCGAAATCGGTTCTTTTGCGTTAAGTGATGGTACGCTTTATGCCGCGCAGACTGCTGGAGCAGGGGTGATGGCTGTTCATACACAGGATGGTAAGGTGAAATGGACTTGTGCAGCCAATGGCGATGCATACGCTCCGATTGTAGGCACGGATGGTACGATCTATTTTGTGGACAAAGGTGGAAAATCACTGTATGCTGTTTCTGCAGAAGGCAGTTTGAAGTGGAAGTTTAATGCTGATGCAGCATTGACCTATTGCTTCCCGGTACTGGATAACAAAGGCATTGTTTATTTTGGAACGTCTAAGGGACAGATTTTTGCCGTAGACGGAAAATCGGGTGAGGAAGTATGGCATCTCAATGCTGAAGGATCCGGTGACAATGCCAAGGTAATGGCAGGGTTGTCTGTAGGTCCTGATCAAAAGTTATATGTGGCTTATATCGGTGGAAACTTGAAAGCCATCTCTATAGCTGCGGGACCCGAAACTAATACCTGGAGTTGCCGTGGCGGAAATATTTACGGAACAAATCAATTCTAAACTTTTAAAATGTGGACATGCTGACGATACCAGTCGGCATGTCTCTTAACCCTATTTACAATGAAAAATTGGATTTTTATAGGATGCCTTTTAGCGGGCTTGTTTTCCTACAGTAGTTGTTCGGATGATGACAACACCTTGTTATCTCCACATGGTGAATTGTCTGAATTAACTAAACAGCAGCAGGAAGCACAAACTTTGATGCAGCAGTTGTGGAAGTCTACTCCTTTGCAGGGACAGCCCTTGCAGCAAGATCGGCAAACAGCCTTGAATCAGTTGCAGGGACTGGCAGATAAATGTAAGGGCGCTTACTTCTCAGACTATTTAACAACGATGGACAATAGAGCAGAGTTGATTGAAAAATACGATGTGATGGCTGCTTGTTATCGCTTTGCTTTAGATAAGGTCATTCAAGAAATTAAAGAAGATAAAGTGGAGAATGGAACGGCTCATATCTGGCAGTTGTATAACATGGGATATATTGTCAAAACACCTTCGGGGTGTTTTGGAATCGACCTGATGCACCGCTGGGCCGAGAAATTGGCTCCTTATCTGGATTTTTTGTGTGTTACCCACAATCATCAGGACCATTATGATACAAAGTTGATTGCAGCAATGCTCGAAGCTGGCAAACCGGTTCTTTCTAATTTCCTGAAGGAGGGAAAAGAGTACACTTCAACTGTCCCTTCTACGTATACTATCAAGAATTTCTCCATTCGTACTTCGATTACGGATCACAACAACAGTGGCCTGTCCAATTTTGTCACGGTTTTCAGTATTGATTGCGGAGCAGACAGCGGTCATTTTACATTGATGCATACCGGTGATTCTAATTACAAAGCGGCTCAGTATACGAATATTCTGAGTGAGGTGGATGTCTTGATACCGAGATATGCTCCCAATGCATTGACCGAAAATAATATCATTGGCACTAAAAAGGGACAGACTCAACCTTCGTATGTGTTGCTGTCGCATATCTTGGAGTTGACTCATGTAAGTGAGGAGGAATCTCGTTGGAGTATTCCTTCGGCTTTGGAGCGTGCTTCAAAAATTAACTGTAATCAGACGTATGTCCCGATGTGGGGAGAAAAAATGATTTGGAAAAATAACAAACTGAACTGAAATGAAAAGAATATATTTATTGTTGGCAGTTTTATGCTGCGGTTGGGGAATGAATGCCCACAACAAGGTGTCTGAAATCAGAGAAAACTTGTTGAATGGAAATCCCGAACAGGTGTTGGTGGTCTCTCATCGTGCCGATTGGCGTAATGCACCGGAAAACTCACTACAGGCTATTCAAAACTGTATTGATATGGGAGCAGACATGGTCGAAGTGGATTTGAAAAAGACGAAAGACGGTCATTTAATATTGATGCACGACCGTTTGATTAACCGTACGATGAACGGAAAGGGGGAAGCGAAAGATTTTACCTTGGAAGAATTGAAAAAACTGCGTTTGAAAAACGGAGCGGGTATCAAAACTCGTCATTTGGTACCTACGTTGGAGGAAGCCTTATTGTTGTGCAAAGGAAAGGTGATGATTAATCTGGATAAAGGATATGATTACTTTAAGGAGGCTTACGAGGTTTTGGAAAAGACAGGCACCGTGGATCATTGTATTATAAAGGCCTCATTACCTTATGAACAGGTAAAGAAAGAAAATGGTGACGTGCTCGATAAGATGATTTTTATGCCGGTGATTAATCTTTGCAAAGAGGGCGCAGAAGAGATGATAGATGACTATCTGAAACACATGAAACCTGCAGCTTTTGAACTGGTGTTTAAGGAAGATACGAAAGAAGTGCGCCGTTTAATCAAGAAGGTACACGACAGCGGGGCATGTATCTTTATCAATGCTCTTTGGCCGGAACTTTGCGGGGGACATGACGATGACCGTGCCGTGGAACTAAATGAACCGGATAAAAGCTGGGGATGGATTATTTCACAAGGAGCCAAATTAATTCAGACAGACCGTCCGGCTTTGCTGTTGGACTATCTGAAAAAAACGGGACATCATAATTAATTTTGCATATCATGTTGAAGCATATTTTTAAATTTTATCAGATGTCTCATCCTTCACAGGAAATGGAAGGGTCGGAAGAAGAGAAAAAAAGAAGACTCAAACGTTTGCAATGGTCCACTTTCTTGGCGGCTACTTTAGGCTATGGTCTTTATTATGTGTGCCGTCTTAGCTTGAATGTGGTGAAGAAACCCATTGTGGAGGAAGGAATATTCAGTGAAACAGAACTGGGAATTATCGGTTCCGTGCTGTTTTTCACATATGCTATCGGAAAGTTTACCAATGGTTTTTTAGCCGACCGAAGCAATATCAACCGATTTATGGCTACCGGTCTACTTGTAACCGCTTTGGTGAACTTAGCCTTAGGGTTTGTAAACTCCTTTATTCTTTTTGCCATTCTTTGGGGCATCAGCGGATGGTTTCAATCCATGGGTGCTGCTTCCTGTGTGGTGGGGTTGTCTCGTTGGTTTACCGACAAGGAAAGAGGTTCTTATTATGGTTTTTGGAGTGCCAGTCACAACATTGGTGAAGCGCTGACTTTCATCGTAGTAGCCTCGATTGTAAGTGCGTTGGGATGGCGTTACGGCTTTTTAGGTGCGGGATTGGTCGGATTGTCTGGAGCGTTGCTTATTTGGCTTTGTTTTCACGATACTCCGCAGAGCAAAGGCCTGCCGGCTGTGAATGTGCCGAAGGTGAAAGAAGAAAAGTCAGCAGAAGAAACAGAGGAATTTAACCGGGCTCAAAAGGCTGTTTTGCGTAATCCGGCTATCTGGATTTTGGCATTAAGCAGTGCGTTTATGTATATCAGCCGATATGCAGTCAACAGCTGGGGGGTGTTTTATCTGGAGGCTCAGAAAGGATATACCACGCTGGATGCCAGTTTAATTATTTCCATCAGTTCGGTATGCGGCATTGTGGGTACTATGTTTTCCGGCGTTATTTCCGATAAACTATTTGGTGGACGTCGTAATGTACCAGCTTTGATTTTTGGTCTGATGAATGTGGCAGCTCTTTGTCTCTTTTTATTGGTGCCGGGAGTTCATTTTTGGATTGATGTAGCAGCTATGATTATGTTTGGTTTGGGCATCGGAGTTTTGCTTTGCTTCCTTGGTGGGTTGATGGCTGTGGATATTGCGCCACGCAATGCTTCCGGGGCTGCTTTGGGAGTGGTAGGTATAGCAAGTTATGCAGGAGCCGGCTTGCAGGATATTATGAATGGCATCTTGATTGAAGGCAACAAGACGATGGAGAATGGGGTAGAGGTATACGACTTTACTTATATCAATTGGTTCTGGATTGGTGCTGCATTGACTTCGGTTCTTTTGGCATTGCTGGTATGGAATGCCAAAAGCAATGACTGATGAACGTAGGATTGCTTGAATGAATGAGGGGGAGTGTTGTTTAGGATTAAAAAACACTCCCCTTTCTGCTGCATTGGCATTTATATTTCTTATCTTCGCAGGAGTTAATGATGGA
>ERZ791889.685-NODE-685-length-11974-cov-9.251531_pt1 | contig 11974 bp, 8 predicted proteins | sample MGYA00510156_ERZ791889 | MGnify/ENA primary metagenome ERZ791889 (study PRJEB30046, sample SAMN00792108) | human gut metagenome | study: EMG produced TPA metagenomics assembly of the A metagenome-wide association study of gut microbiota in type 2...
ATAGAAAATATTTTTTAAAAAAATTAAAAGAGAAGGTAAAATTAAAAAATGAGATGTTTCCTAATATTATAAATATGAAACTTATAGATAAAGTTGAGGATATGGAAGATTTTGATAATCTTTTTACAGCTCAATATAATGGATTTATAGATGCTATTGATTACTATGAGAAAACAAGTAGTATTAATTTTATTCCTAATATAAAAGTAAAAACTTTAATTTTAACTCCATTAGATGATCCTATTATGTCTAAGAAGTGTTATCCTATAAAAGAGGCAGAGAGTAATAAATTTATTACCCTTGAGATGCCAAAATATGGAGGACATGTTGGTTTTGCGTCACTATTTTCTAAAGTTTATTGGTTAGAGAAAAGAATATATGAATATATAGATGAGATTGAAAAAAATATATAAAAAAACTGTGTCTGAATTTTAGTTAAAATGTAAGACACAGTTTTTTATTTTTCATAAAATATGAACAAAAAATTAGATGAGAATATATAAAAATATTATAACAATAAAGAAAAATATGAACAAAATAAAAATAGATTTGTTGAATAGAAAAAAGATGATAATTTGATAAAATATATAGTATGGAATAAACAAAAAGATGGAGGAGAAAAAATGATAAATTATATTTGGTGTGGAATGATAATAATAGGGATAATAGTAGGAACTTTGACTGGAAATATAGAGGCAGTTTCAACAGCAGCTATTGAGTGGGCAGAAACAGCAGTAGAACTATCATTAGGATTAATTGGAGTAATGGCATTATGGTTAGGGTTAATGAAGATAGCTGAAGAAGCTGGAATAGTAAGAGGTATGGGACTATTAATGAAACCTATAATGGTAAGATTATTCCCTGAAGTACCAGCAGATCATCCAGCAATGGGAAGTATAGTTGCAAATATGGCAGCAAACTTCTTTGGACTAGGAAATGCAGCAACACCATTAGGAATAAAAGCTATGCAAGAGTTACAAGATTTAAATGAAAATAAAGATGAAGCCTCAAATGCAATGGTAATGTTTTTGGCAATTAATACATCTTCAATAACACTTATTTCATCAAGTATAATAGCGTATAGATCAGCAGCAGGAGCAGCTAATCCAGCAGATGTAATAGGACCAACAATAATAGCAACTGCAGTATCAACAACAGTGGCAATAATAGCATGTAAAGTATTAGAGAAACTTCCAAAATATAAGAGAGAAAAAGTTACAACAACAAAAGAGGAAACTAAATAGTAAGAGGGGGAAAAAATTATGACATTTACAGGAATAATGAATTTAATATCTTTATATGCAATACCAGTGATGATATTAGGGATAGTATTAACAGGAGTAATAAAAAAAGTAAAAGTTTATGAGGTGTTTTGTGAAGGAGCAAAGGAAGGATTCACAACAGCAGTAAGAATAATTCCATTTTTAGTTGCAATGTTAGTTGCAATAGGAATATTTAGAGCTTCAGGAAGTATAGATTGGATGGTAAAAATACTAGATCCAATATTATCAAAAATAGGAATGCCAGGAGAAGTATTACCATTAGCAATAATGAGACCATTATCAGGTGGAGGGGCAAATGGAATATTAGTTGATTTAATGAAAACACATGGTGCAGATTCATTAATAGGAAGAATGGCATCAACAATGAGTGGATCAACAGAAACAACATTCTATGTATTAGCAGTATATTTTGGAGCAGTAAGCATAAGAAAAACAAGACATGCAGTTGCTGCTGGGTTACTTGCAGATGTGGCAGGGTTATTAACGGCAGTATGGATTTCTAATATTGTTTTTGGATAGTATCTATAGTATTAAGAGAAAGAATAGATCTAAATTTTAGATTTATTCTTTTTCTTTTTATATAAAAATCTGTTATAATATATCTATATCAAGCTTTATAAAATGAAAAAATGAGGTGTTATTTATGTTAGAGTTTAATCCGAGAAAGTATGCAGTAACCTTAAAATTAGTTTTTTTAAAAGCAGTAAATGACATTTATCCAGAAGCAAGGGTAGAAATAGATCATTCACTAAACAATGGAACCTATGGAACCATTGATCTTGGTAGAAATTTAAAAGAGAAAGATCTTGAAAAAATTAACAATAGGATGAAAGAGATAATAGAAAAAGATTATGAGATAAATCTTATATGTGAAGATAATGACACTTTAAAATTAAAAAGTCAAAAGATTGAGAGAGAGGATATAAGGAAATTTTTAGATAATTCAGGTTGGACAGGAATGATGGAGTATGAAGTAGGAGGATACCATGATTTTATGTATGAAAAACCTTACTCTTCAACTGGAGTTATCAAACTTTATGAATTAACAAAATATAATGAAGGATTTATAATAAAATATCCTTTAAAAAATGAAAATGAACTACCTCCAACAATTGATAATCCTAAAATGGCTAAAATTTTTCAAGAGACAGGAAAATGGAATAGTATATTAGACGTTTCAACTATTGGTACTTTAAATGAGAAAGTATTAAATAGAGAGATAGGAGAGCTAGTAAGAGTAAATGAAGCATTACATCATAAAAATCTAGCTAGAATAGCAGATCAAATTGTAGAAGATGAGAGGATAAAATTAGTAACTATTGCGGGACCATCGTCTTCTGGGAAAACGACATTTAGTAAAAGATTATATATTCATTTAAGAGCAAGTGGAAAAAATCCAATAGTTATATCTCTAGATAACTACTATATTGGAAGAAAAAATGTTCCATTAGATGAATATGGAAATAAAGATTATGAAACAATAGAAGCTTTAGATTTGAAATTGCTTAATGAAAATTTAACTGAACTTATTGCTGGAAAAGAAGTTGAAATTCCTGAATACAATTTTGTTAGTGGTGAAAGAGAGAAAAAAGGAAAGATGATGAAAGTTCCAGAAAATGGTTTGATAATCATTGAGGGAATTCATGGACTTAATGAAAGACTAACATCATCTATTCCAAAAGAGAATAAATTTAAGGTATATGTAAGTTGTTTAACTCAATTGAATATAGATAATCATAATAGAGTGGCGACAAGTGATGTAAGAGAGATAAGACGTATTGTAAGAGATAGTTTAGCAAGAGAGACAGGAGCAGAGGAAACATTAGCAATGTGGGACTCAGTTAGAAGAGGAGAGGAGAAATATATCTTCCCATATCAAGAAGATGCAGATGTATTATTTAACTCTAATCTAGTATATGAGCTTGGAGTCTTAAAGAGATATGCTATTAGAGAACTTATAAGAATTAAACCTGATAGTGAATATTATGAGGAAGCTAAACGTCTTATAAAACTTTTATATTGTTTTGTAGATATAGATATAAAATATATTCCAGATGATTCAATATTAAAAGAGTTTATAGGAGATAGTATCTTTTATAAATATTAATTTAATTATTTTTACTTATAAATAAAAAATAAGAGCTTTTTATGAAAAAAAATATCATAGAAAGCTCTTTAATTTTTTTGATTATTTAGCCAGAAAGTAAATTTCTTTTTTCAGTTTGATGGGATAAAAAAAGACTGAAAAGAAATTATTTCCAATCAGTCTTAAAATAAAATTAAAGGTTAATTATTTAATTAGAATAATCCAGGGATATTAATTCCACCAGTTACTTTTCCCATTTCAGCTTCTGCTAATTCGTCAGCTTGTCTCATAGCTTCTTTAACAGCAGAAAGAACTAAATCTTCTAACATTTCTTTATCTTCAGCAGCTTCTTTAACTATTTCATCATTGAATTTAACTTCAAGAAGTTCTTTTTGTCCATTTACTTTAACAGTAACAGCTCCTCCACCAACTGATGCAACAAGTTCTTTTTCTTTTAGTCCTTCTTGAACTGCCATCATTTGTTGTTGCATAACTTGAGCTTGTTTTAATATATCCATTTGGCTCCCTGCTCCATTAGTTCTTCCACCTTTTAATTTTCTAACCATTATCATTTCCTCCTAGTTTTGTGTTCTTTACGATTGATTATATCATAATTTATACCTAATTTTCAACCTTTACTTAAATATTATAGGGAAAATAATATAAAGATTTAAAATATAACTCTTTTTCAACAAAAATAGATTGAATTTTATCATTTACTTCTATTAAAGGAATATATTTTTTTAAGATTGAATTGTAATCTAAAGATTCAGAAATTTCTATAACATCATAATGAGTTAAGTTTAAATCCTTAGCTAAATTACTTATTGTATCTTCTATTCCTCCAATTTCATCTACAAGTTTTAATTCTAATGCTTCCTCTCCTAGCCAAACCTTTCCTTGAGCTATTGAGTGAACATATTCCCTATTTAGATCTCTTCCCTCTGAGACTACATTTAAAAATTCATCATAGACTTTTAAATTTGAAGCATAAATTTTGTCTAACTTATCTTTAGTAACTTCATTTGTTAGAGAGTATATATCTGCATATTCTCCTTTTTTCAATTCTTCAATATTTATATCTATTTTTTCAACTAGCTCTTTAACATTAGGTATTAAACTTACAACTCCTATCGAACCTGTAAGACTTCCTTTATCAGCAAAAATTTTCTTTGCATCAGCAGAAATATAATATCCTCCTGAAGCTGCTATTCCTCCTATAGAGACATACACAGGCTTAACCTTATTAACTTCCTTAATCTTATTATTAATTACAGCAGAAGCTAAAGCAGAGCCTCCAGGAGAGTTTACTCTCAATACTATTCCCTTTATATTTTTATTTTTTAAAGCCTTATCTAATTCAGTTATTATTGTATTTAGTGTTAATTGATCTGAAAGATTTCTAGGCTCTTCTCCCATTAAGATAGTTCCTTCAGCATAGATAATAGCTATTTTATCATTATTTTTCTTAGTAGATTTTTTATTATCATAAACATATTGAAGATATTTATCTAAAGAAATAACTTTCTTTTTTCCAACAAACTCTTTAATTTGTTCATAATACATAAGCTCATCTACCATTCCTAATTTTTTCAGTTGATAAGGCTCTGAAACCATTAGATCACCAGCTAAAATTCTTTCATTAATCAGATTTTTATTTAGCCTCCTATCTTCACTAATATTATCTACAAAATTATCATAGACTTTATTTAAAAGTCTCTCCATATTTTCTTTATATTCAGGAGACATTTTATCTTTTACATATTGTTCACCATATGATTTATAATCTCCAATATGTATTACATTTACTTTTATTCCTAATTTATCAGCTAGATTTTTATAGTACATCATTTCAGTATAATATCCAGTAATATTTACATTTGCACTCATTGCTGGAGGCATAAATATTTCATTACTTTTTGATGCTAAAGAATAGTTTCTATTATCAACAGATGTCATATAACTATATATAATTTTATTGTTACTTTTTAATGAAGCAATTTTCTTGCTTAACTCTTCAATTTGTCCTCTATTTAAAGCTAGGTTATCTAATTTAAGTATAACTCCCTTTATCTTTTCATCTTTTTCAATAGAATCAAAAGTTTTTAGAAGAGAATAGAAGTTTACATCTTCATTTTTTAATATTTCAGGTAAATTTTTAGTTTTTTCTCTAAATTCTCTAGCCAAGTCTATTTCAATATAACTTTCATTTTCTATAATAATATTATCTTTTTTAAAAAATTCATTTAAAACTACGCCACTTATTCCTAAGATAATAATTAGAAATAAAAATCCCTTTATTAAAAATGAAAATATCTCTTTTGTTATAAAAAAGATAGTTCCTAATATGATTTTTTTTAAAAACTTTAAAATCTTCACTTATTATCACCGCCTATTTTTGTTCATTACTATAATAGCAAGGTGTAAGAGTTGTGTCAATCATTATTAAAAAAGGGATAACTTTTCAATTACCCCCTTTTCCATTATTAAATTTTATTAGAAGTTATATCTAAATCCTGCATAATAGCTTCTTCCATCAGCTGGATTGTAACTTCCTCCCCAAGGTTTGTCAGGTGAAGTAAATGAAGAACAATATTTTTCGTCAAATAGATTTTTAATTCCTCCATAGATTTCTAACCCATTATTAAATTTATAAGTTAAATTTGTATCTACAGTAGTATATTCATTATTTTTTTCATCTTCATTTGCAAAATCTGAACTTCCATAGGCATCACTTTGATAATACATATCAATATTTCCTATTAATTTTTCTGTAAAGTTATAAGTAGCTCCTAGATTAATTGTCCATTTTGGCACTCCTGGAAACTCATTATTTTTATTTGCTCCATCTTTAATTTCAGATTCAATAAAAGAGATTCCTTCTCTTAAAGTTAATTTATCAAAATAATGATTTAATGATAGTTGAGCTCCTTTTCTTTCAATTTTTCCATCAAAGTTTTTATTTGCACCATTCCAACTTCCATTATCTGGTATTACAGTTGAATCATAATAAATTTCATCTTTAGTATTCATCAGAAATACTGATGCTGAAATATAGGTATTTTTGTACAGATCTTTTATTCCAAGTTCATAAGTTTCAGTCTCTTGTAATTTATAATCCCCTTTCCAAGCTCCCATATCTTGAATACTAGGACTTCTATAACCATTTACATAACTTAAATATAAACTTCCAGTATCAGAATATAGATAGTTTATTCCTAACTCATAACTATTAGCATTATTTTTATTTTCTTTTTTTGGAATACTTCCATCATCAAATTCTATCTTTTCTCTTCTGTAACCTTGAGTAAATTGCCAATCTCCTACAGTTGTTTTATTTAAAATATACCCTGCATAAGATTCTCTTGTTTTATCTTTAGCTGAAGTATTTAATTTATCTTCAGATTTTCCATCTCTATAATCTCCACCTACAATAATATAGCTATTCTCGCCATAATTATATTTAATTTGTGGTTTAATAAAATATTGACTTGCTAGATATTTATTTATCCAACCTTGGTTATCTCCTTTAAACTCTAATTCTTCATAACCACCATAAACTAAAAGATCAACTTTATCATTGATTTTTTGATTATATTTTAAAGTATAACTATCTTCAGTACTATCACAGATTCCATTATAAGCTCCTGCCATACTAGGATCTTTTTCAAACTCTGCTTTTTTTAATGGTCCAGTATAATAATCTTTTAATTCATTGTGTCTATAATTAGCTTCAATACTTCCATTATCTAAAAGATATTTACCTCTTAACCAAATAGATTCTTTTTTATCATCTTTATCATATTTTTTATATTGCTCATTTTGATTTTTATCTCTAAATCCTTCACTTCTATAACCAGTATAAGCAATATTCATTAGTAATCTATCTGTTACTTTAGTTCCATAGTTTAAACTTCCTTTAGTTGTTTCCCAAGAACCTACTTCTAATCCTATACTACCATAATTTTTCTTATCTTGTGGAGATTTAGTAATAATATTGATAACCCCTCCAGCTGCTCCATCTCCATACATTACTGCTCCACCAGATGGAATTACTTCAATTTTATCAATCATATTTACAGGAATTTGACTTGTATAATACCAACTTCCTTGAATATTATTTAATGGTACTCCATCAATTAAAAGAAGAGTATTTTGAGCAGCAGTAGCTCCATAACCTCTTAAATCAAAATAAGGTTCTGATCCTTCAGATGATGTAATTGTTAAACCTGGCACTCCTCTTAAAGCTTCAGCTACTGTGTTAGCTCCCTTAGCTTGAATCTCCTCTTGAGTTACAATAGTGATATTTTTAGCAGTATCAAGCACACTTGTTTCAAAGTTTTCAGTTGAAATAACTGTTTCATTTAACTTTTGACTTGCTATTTTCTCCTCTGCCATTGCAGTTGTTCCAACAGCTAATATAGCTGCTAGCATTAAATATTTTTTCATTCTCTCCTCCTAAATGGTTGTATTAAAAATAAAAAGACTCTAACTAGGATTTCCTAATTAGAGTCCAATTTTTCACAAATAATAATTTTGACAATATTATTAATATCATAAAATTGGTAAGTCTTCTGACTTAGCTTCATCCTACTTTCATACCTTCCCAGTTTCCCAGTGGTACCTTGTGATTTCGTCCACCTTACAGCAGTTTTCACTGTGAGGGAATTGCACCCTACTTCCTCTATTAAGCTATATGTGCCTAATTTCCACGATTTTATTATATTAAATATTTTTTTCTTTGTCAAGTTTTAAATGAAAAGCAACATTTTTAGAACAAATTATTTATTTGTCTTCTTTAATTCGTCTTCTAACAGATCAAGTAATCTATCAAATTCTTTAGCTACAGCATGGAAGCTTTCCTCTTTTTCTAAATCAACACCAGCTTTTTTAAGTTGGCTCATAGGATGATCATTTCCTCCAGATTGAAGAAGAGTTAAATAATCTTTAGTAGCTTTTTCTCTCTCCTCTTGGCTATATTTTTCATTTGTAATTCTATCATATAGATTTGCAGATGAGGCAAAGCTTGTAGCATATTGATATACATAATATGGAGAGTTAAAGAAATGAGGAATTCTTGCCCAAATTACTTTTTGAAGTTCGTCCATTGCAAGAGTATCTCCAAAATATTGTTTAAATAGATTATCCATAATTCCACTTAATACATCTGGAGTGATAGCTTTCCCCTCTTCAACTAATTTATGAGCTTGATACTCATAGTTAGCAAATAGAGTTTGAATATAGAAAGTTCCTACAATATTTCCTAGAGCTTGTTCAATAAGAGCTATCTTTTCATTTGAATCATCACTGTTTTTTATCATGTAATCTAACATCAATCTTTCATTAAATGTTGATGCTACTTCTGCAACAAATATTGTATAGTCATGTGTTGCATATGGTTGAGCTTCACTAGAAAGAGTTGAATGCATAGCATGTCCCATTTCGTGAGCTACTGTAAATACATCGTCCATAGTTCCTTGGTAGTTTAAAAGTACATATGGGTGAACATCGTAGATTCCCAATGAGTATGCTCCACTTCTCTTATTTTCAGTTTCAAATACATCTATCCAACCATCACTTAAAGCAGTTGCCATTTTCTTTGTATACTCTTCTCCTAATGGAGCTACTGATGCTAATACCATCTCTTTTGCTTTATCATATTCAAATTCTTTGTTATATTCAACAATGTTTATGCTATTATCATAATAGTGATAATCTTTTAATCCCAATGCTTTTTGTCTAAGTTTTACATATCTTTGTAGAGGAGCATTGTTATCTATTGCTGATTTTAAAAGAGTTTCAAATACTTCTACTGGGACATTTTTAGGCTCTAAAGCTTTTTCTAAAGTTGAATTATAGTTTCTTGCTTGAGCAGAAGCAGCATCTCTTTGTAAAAGTGATCTATAGATAGCTGCATATGTATTTTTATTTCCATCAAAAGAGCTATAAAGAGCTTCAAAAGCTTTTCTTCTATCTTCTTGATTTCTATTTGTAGACAGTACTTTTGAGTAAATTCCATTTGTAACAGGTCCTTTATATCCATCAGATAGCTCTACTTCATTCCACTTCATATCTGATATAGATAGTTCTCCATAAATATCATCAGGTGATCCCATATATTGTCCATAGTATGAAAGAAGTTTTTCTTTTTCAGCATCTAATACATGCCCTTGTAATCTATAGATTTCCATTATATTAAATTTTTGATCTCTTAACTCTTCATTTTTTTCTATCCATTTTTCCATAGTTTCCTTTGGAATCTCTAAAATTTCAGGAGTCATCCAAGCTACTGTTACTGAGTATTGAGTGAATAGTGCTTGAATTTCTTGCATTTTAATTGATGCAACTTCATCTTTAGAGTTTAAATCTTTTAACATATATGGATATACATATAATTTTTCAGCTCTTCTATTTAACTCCTCTTCTAATTTTATTAACTCAATAAATTTTTCACAACTATATCTTATTTTTCCCTTATATTCAGGAACTTTTTTCATTAACTCTTTTACTTCTGAAAGTTCTCTATCCCATGCTTCCCAGTTTTCATAATAATCTGTTAAATTCCATTTATATTTTTGATCAATCTCATCTCTTTTTAACATCTTCTTTTCCATAGTATCTCCTTCTTTTTTTATTGTTTTTTCCACTGTTGTAACTTTTTCTTGAACATTTTTTACTTTATTTTCATTATCAAAATATAATTTAGCTCCAATAAGACTAGCAATAAGACCTATTATAATAACTTTTTTTATTTTTATACCTCCATTTTTTCCATGTTATATAAATTATTATAACATAATTTTTTAAAAAAATTAACTAACACACTTTACTATATATTTTCTATTTAAAAAGGGAAATTAATTATTTGATACTGAACAAATTTTACTCGTGAAACTAAATTATACAATGTTTAGTATAATTTAATAAGAAAATGTGATATAATAATAACAAAATAAAATATATAAGGAGGATAATTTTGAATAAATATAATCTTGATTTTTTAGATGAAAATATAATAAACCAAATTATTTCAGACGCTGAGAAAAAAAGCGAAGATTCTGAAATAGTTAGAGAGATTTTAAAAAAAGCTGAAAAAGCTGAAGGAATAAGTGATGAAGAAGCTGCTATTCTTTTGAGTATAAAAGATGAAAATTTACTTGAAGAGATGTATGCTGTTTCAAAAAAAATTAAAGAGAAAATTTATGGAAAAAGAATTGTTATGTTTGCACCACTTTATATTAGTAACTATTGTGTAAACAATTGTAGATATTGTGGTTATAAACATTGTAATGATGAATTATTTAGAAAAAAATTAAATAGTGAGGAATTAATAGCTGAAGTTAAAGCTCTTGAAAAACTTGGACATAAAAGAATAGCTCTTGAAGCTGGAGAAGATCCTATAAATTGCTCTATTGATTATGTATTAGATTGTATAAAAGATATCTACTCAATAAAATTTAAAAATGGAAGTATTAGAAGAATAAATGTAAATATTGCTGCTACAACTGTTGAAAATTACAGAAAATTAAAAGAAGCTGAAATAGGAACATACATTCTTTTCCAAGAATCATATCATAAACCTACTTATGAATATTTCCATCTTCAAGGACCTAAAAAAGATTATGAATACCATACTACTGCTATGTTTAGAGCAAGAGAAGCTGGAATTGATGATGTTGGTATAGGAGTTCTTTATGGACTTTATGATTATAAATATGAAACAATAGCTATGATTAGATATGCAAATGAGCTTGAAAAAGTTACAGGAGTAGGACCTCATACTATATCTGTACCAAGATTAAGACCTGCTGAAAATGTATCATTAGAAAATTATCCTCATCTTGTAGAAGATAAAAACTTCAAAAAATTAGTTGCAGTTTTAAGACTTGCAGTTCCTTATACAGGACTTATTATTTCAACTAGAGAAGAAGCAGGATTTAGAGATGAGATAATTGATATTGGAATTTCTCAAGTAAGTAGTGGTTCTTGTACTGGTGTTGGAGGATATTCAGAAAGAGAAAAAAATATAGATGAAAAACCTCAATTTGAATTAGGGGACAATAGATCTCCAATGGAAATGCTAAAAAGTTTAATTGAAAGTGGATATATCCCAAGTTATTGTACTGCTTGTTATAGAAATGGACGTACAGGAGATAGATTTATGGAGATAGCTAAGAGTGGACAGATCAATGTTATGTGTGAAGCTAATGCTCTAATGACTTTAAAAGAGTTTTTATTAGATTATGCTGATGATGATTTAAGAGCTCTTGGAGATAAAGTTATTATGGAAACTTTAGAAAAAATGCCAAATGAAGAGTTTAAAGCTAAAATAAGAGAAAATTTAAAACTTATTGAAAGTGGAGTAAGAGATATTAACGTTTAATAATAAATAACAAAGAAACCACACCTTTAATCAATTAGAGGTGTGGTTTTATATTAATCTTTATCATATTCATTTATGAAAGTTTTTAATTTTTTCTTAATTCTTTGAATAGTATTATCTACTGATTTAAGTTCTCTGCCAGTTTTTTCTGCTATTTCAATATAAGTCATCTCTGCAAGCATATATTCAAAAATTTCATTCTCCATTTTACTTAGATGAGTT
>ERZ791889.700-NODE-700-length-11682-cov-2.964307_pt1 | contig 11682 bp, 6 predicted proteins | sample MGYA00510156_ERZ791889 | MGnify/ENA primary metagenome ERZ791889 (study PRJEB30046, sample SAMN00792108) | human gut metagenome | study: EMG produced TPA metagenomics assembly of the A metagenome-wide association study of gut microbiota in type 2...
CCAGGCCAGTTATATTCTGTAAGAGCATCAAGTACATCTTTTTCAATGGTATGAACAAATTTATCTGAAATTTTATTATATTTATAAATAAGATTATTAATTATAGGAATGATATCCTCTTTTCTTTCACGAAGAGGAAGAATTGTCATAGGGATTACATTTAATCTATAGTAAAGATCACTTCTGAATTTCTGCTCCTTTATCTTCTGCTGAAGATCCACATTGGTTGCAGCAATTATTCTTATATCAAGATCTATACTTTTATTTGAACCTATTCTTTCTATCTTTTTATCTTGAATAACTCTCAATATCTTTGCCTGAAGATAAAGAGGCATATCCCCAATTTCATCTAAAAATATCACACCTGTATTAGCAAGTTCAAATTTTCCCATACGACCATTTTGATTTGCTCCTGTAAAGGCCCCTTTCACATATCCAAAAAGTTCACTTTCAAGAAGTGTGTCTGGAATTGCAGAACAGTTTATTACCACAAAAGGTTTGTCCTTCCTGCTTCCTTCACTATGAAGAGAACGGGCAACAAGCTCCTTACCTGTACCACTCTCTCCTGTAATTAATACAGTTGAATTTGATTCTGCCACTTTTCTTATATTTTCTTTAAGATGAAGAGTAGCATAAGAATTTCCTATTATATTTTCAAGATTAATTGTGTTATCTCCATTTGCTATCTCTGCAATACTGCTGTTGATTTTTTGAATATCATCAAAGATAAGAGCATTTCCTTTCTTATTATTAGGAAGAGCAAGAGAAATAATTTTTCCAGCAACATTATACTCATTATTTTCAATAAAAAATTTGAATACATCTTCATTCATAATTGTTTCATTCTGACTTATAACCTTTGAAACTTTACCGATTATTGAATTTGTAAGTTTAAGTTTTGTCATAGCAGCATTATTCACCATCAGTACTACCCCATTGCAGTCGCTTACTACAACACCTTTTGCCATATTATTAAGTATTTGATTAAGAGTTTCCTCCCTCTCTTTTTGAAGAGCTACCTCTTGATATTCATAAAATTTTATTCCTATAAATTCTGCAATCTGTTTTGTAAAATTAAGATAAGAATTTAAATCATTTATAATTTTTGTTTTTTGCTCATCGTTAAAACATACAAGTCCAAGCACTCCAACAATTTCATCACGGCAATAAATAGGAGTTGCAATCTCCAACTTTTCACGGCAGTTCTCCTTATCTCTACACTCTGCGCAAAGAATATGTTGTCTGGGATTTTCAATTATATTAGTTCTTCCTGTTTCAAGAGTATTTCTATATACACTTCCAAGAGCAGGAATCCCTTCAATATTTTTATAAAGTCCTGTTCCTGTAACACGACGCATATTTTTATCAACTATTCCTACATCAACATTTATCATATTGGTGATGACATCAGCATATTTTTTTACATGATTTTTTATATCAATAAGAGAAATCTCTCTTTTCTCTGCAGTTTTTTCCATTTTATCATCAATTATCCTTTAATTTTCTTTTATGTGAGGGCTTAATTCCCAACTCCTCACGATATTTTACAACAGTCCTTCTGGCAACAGGGATATCCTCCTCTGCAAGTATCTCTGCAATCTTACTGTCGCTTAAAGGATTTTCTCTGTCTTCATTTAAGATAAGCTCTTCTATTCTGTCCTTTGCAGTTATTTTTTTACTGTCTGCTATAAACATATCCTTTATTCTCTCGATACCTCTTTCTGTAAGAATATATTTATTTTTTACAGCTCTGGATACTGTGGAATTGTGCATTTTAAGTACTGAAGATATATCTTTTAAAGTAAGAGAATTTAATTTTCCTTCAGGATTTGAAAAATATTCGTATTGCCTATCCAGTATAATATTTAAAATATTTTCAAGAGTTATTTGTCTTTTCTCTAAATATTTTATTAAATTATGAGCAGAATTGAAATAATTTTTGAAATAAGGTGAGTTCTCTGCTCCATTCTCTTCTGATTTCAATTTTATTTTTGGAATACTTGATTCCAACATCACTACCCTATACACACCATCAACATTTTTTATCTCTGCATCAGGCTGAATAAACCTTACATTATCCCCCATATAAAATCCTCTTGAAGGAATGGGATTTAATCCCTGTATAGTTTTTAAATAATTCTCTATATCTTTCTCCTCTATATTTAATTTTGAGCAGATAACATCATATTTTTTCATTGCAAGTTCCTGCATAAAGTGAGTGATAAGATACTCAAGTTTTCTGTCAAAAATCTCTTTTTTATGAAGCTGAATAATAAGGCACTCTTCTAAATCTTTTGCTCCTATCCCTATAGGTTCAAGATTTTTTACAATTTCAAGAGCATCATTTATATATTTTATTGGATAGCCACACCCTGCCTTTATCTCATCTTTTGTAAGAGTAAGATAACCTCTTTTATCCAAATTATTTATAAGATAGTTACATAAAAATCTCATCTCTTTAGAGATTTTTAGATATCCTATTTGTTCTTCAAGAAAATCTATAAGATTTTTTTCCTCTGCTATAAAATCAAAGGGAGAAACCTCTTCTGAATCATCATTTTGAGCCTTATAAGGCTTAGAAGAATAATCTATTTCTAAAAGAGGATTTTTGGAAAATTCCTTTTCAATAAACTTTTCCAAATCTATAGAAGACATCTCTAATATACTTAGTGAAAGTTTCATCTCCTGTGTAAGAGCAAGTTTTAGTTCTTGTTTTATGTTAAGTGAAAAATCCAAAATATTCCTCCTCCCTTTTTTAAATTTATTTCAATTTTATTTCAAAAAATCTGTTTTATCTTTGATTTCTCTAGTTTTCATAAATGATTGTGCTGTCTTAATTTTTACAATAAGCTCTTCTATCTTAGGATCTTTAGCTATTCCTGAAGAAACTGCCACTCTCACATTTGGATTTTCATCAGGGAAACCTCCTGATACCTCCTCTTCCTCTTCAGCTTTGTATGAAGTTTCTGAAACTGCAGAAGATGTTGGGAATTTATAGCTTTGTCCTATCTTTATGCTTTGTCCGTCTGTAATTTCAGGATTTAATGCAACAACTGCATCAACTGTTGTTCCATACTTTTTAGCAAGTGAATACAAAGTATCTCCTTTTACCACTGTATGAGTAATAACTCCCTCTTTTATTTGAGGAGCTGTTTCTTTTATTTTCGCATCAGATGTCATAATATATGTCTGTCCGATACTTATTGTTTTTCCATCTTCTATTGAAGGGTTAAGTGCCACAATATCCCCTACTGTTGTTCCGTATTTTTTAGCAAGTGAATATAAAGTATCTCCTTTTACCACTGTATGAGTTACAAATTTAGGGGAACTGCTTTTTTCTTTCATTTGAGGAGCAACATCGTCTACCATAACAATATCCTCTTTTTTTATAAGCTTGTAGAATATTCTCTCCTCATCTCTTCTCGGTGCATCAAAATCTATTTTTAGCACCCCTATATTCATTAAATTTTCCCCTGTTTGAATTATTACAGTATCTTTTACAACAACTTTATCTTCAAGAGGTTCACTGCTGTTTCCGTCTATTATCAAATCTATTCCCTGAACATTTTCAGCAACAGCTGTACTTTGCCATTCTTTGTTTGTTTCCTCGTTCATTCCCAGATGAGAAAGAAGTATTATAAACTCTGCTCCCTGTGATTTAAGCTCTTTTACAGTTTTAGAAGCTGCAAGGATAGGTTCTTCTATTGTGATATTATCAAGAAGTGCTTTTTCTGAATCATAAGCTTCTGGACTTGTAAGTCCAAAAATTCCAACCTTTGTACCTCTTATCTCTTTTATTATATATGGTGTAACAAAATTTTGTTCGTCGTCCATAGTTTTTACATTGGCAGCAAGAATTTTAAAGTTTGCTCTCATCTCAAGAGATTTAACTGCTCTTTCTCCATAATTGAAATCATTATTTCCAAGCACTGTTGCATCAAGCCCAAGAGCATTAAGAATTTTTACAACAGATTCCCCTCTGTCTGTTTCTGCAATAGAACTTCCATAGAAAGCATTTCCTGCATCAAGATAAAGAACATTTTCTCTTCCAAACTCTTTTCTTGCTCTCTCAAGAACAGTAGAAAATCTTGAATATCCTATACCTTGTCCCTGTCCTCCTTCTGCCTGTCCATTTGTATCTCCAAGAGTAAGTACTGTCAGCTCATAATCTCTGGGAGCTGATATAACTCTGCTTCTGTCTATATTACCCATACTGCACCCTGCAGCTATAACAGTAAAGGCTACAGGTAAAATCAATTTTAAAAATTTTTTCAAAATAAAACCTCCATACAAAAATATTCATTTCACTACTCTATTATACAATAATAATGTGGTATAATGAAAGTAGAAAATACTCTCACAAAAAGGGAAAACAACAAGGAGAAATTTTATGAAAAAATATATCATGGGAATTATTCTTACACTGTTTATTTTTGCTGTTCCTATTCATGCAGAAAAGTATGGCAGAGTAAACACCAAGGCTGAAAAAATTGAAGCAATAGATAGAGAAATTGAGGAACTTCTTAAGAAAAAGGCTGATCTTGAACTTTTAAAACAAAGAATAAATGAGAGCAGAATAGATATAGAAAAAACTGTGACTCAGGAATACAGACCAAAAATAGCTCTTGTTTTAAGCGGAGGAGGAGCAAAAGGAGCTGCCCATATAGGTGTATTAAAAGCTCTTGAAAAATATAAAGTTCCTGTAGACTATATTGTGGGAACAAGTGTAGGAAGTATTGTTGGTGCTATGTATTCTGTAGGATATACTCCTGAGCAGATAGAAGAAGTTGTTCTTAACCTTGATTTTATGAATCTTTTCTCAAACACTGAAGACAGAACTTTAAAAGATATTTCTGATAAGATGATATATGCTGAAAGACCTATTAAAATAACCATTGATAAAAATAATGAAATCCATTTCCCAAAAGGATTTGTTGATGGAGAGTATCTGTATCTTGAATTTAAAAAAATATTTGCAAAAGCTGATGGAATAGTAAATTTTGATAAACTTCCAATTCCATACAGAGCTATTACCACAGACCTTAACAGCGGAAAAGAGGTTGTTATAAACCATGGAGATTTAGCAAAAGCTACCCTTATGAGTATGGCAATCCCATCTGTAATTGTTCCTGTAGAAAATCACGGAAAATATTATGTTGATGGAGGGGTAGTGGACAACTTCCCTATATTTGAAGCTCTAAAAGAAAAGGCAGATATTATAATAGCTGTTGATATCACTGCTGATTCAGAGATAATCACAGATAAATCAAATGTCATCAGTGTTATCAATAAAGTAGCAACATATCAGGGAGATGAAAGAACTCAGCTTCAAAAAAAATATGCTGATATATTAGTTATTCCTCCAGTTAAAAATCATAATACTCTTGATTTTGGAGCTCTTCCTGACCTTATAGAAGAGGGAGAAAGAGCTGGAGAACACTTTGCACATATTTTCAAAAATATAGGTAATGAGAAAAAATTTAATGAGCAAAAAGAAAAAGCTGCAGCTCTCTCAAATTCAAAAATAAAAATAGCTGATGTTCGTTTGGAGGGTGCAGATGTTTTAAAATATGAGGCTGTAAAAAGTTTTAAACCTAAAAAAGAGGAACTTTCTGTTGAGGACCTTAACCTTTGGGCTCAGAAAATATATAACCTTTCATATATAAACCGTGTGTTTTACCGTGTTGAAGGAGATACTGTTATCTTTGATGTTAAAGAGGACAATGGCTACAAACTTATGGCAGGATTTGGTTATGTGTCTGATTATGGTTCTATTGTAAGTGTTGATGTGGATATACCTCGTTTAAATAAATACAGTGAAAACTATATTTTAAATTTTGAATTTTCTAAATATCCTAAAATCATGCTGAAAAATAAAATGACCTTTGGAGTTGGAGATTTTCAATTCATTGGAGGATATGGAGCTTCTTACGGAATGTCCCCAGTATTTTTCTATAAAAACGGAGATAGAATTTCTGCCTACAACTCAAATATTTTCAATGCTCAAATAGATATCGGAACAAGTTTATTCAGAGATTATTTGGCAGGTTTCTCACTGGGATATAAAAATATCCACAGCAGTTATGACAGTGGCGAAAGAAGAAAATTTGATTCTGAAAATATTGACAGTTATACATGGGGAAGCTGGTATCTGCTTCACGACAGTATGAACAGAGCTTTCTTCCCTTCAAAAGGAACATACAGCAATGTCATTGGTTTCAGCGGAATATCTGTTGGAGAGAGCGATAAGAGATTTAACGGATATAGTTACAAACTTGAAGGAGCATTCCCTCTTACAAAATCCTTCAGTATGGGTGGATTTGTTAAAGGAGGAAAAATAGATATTTCAAATATAGGAAATTCATATGAAGAGATGTTTAAAATAGGAGGAGTAAGAGATACAAATACAGGTTTCAGAACTGTAGGATTCTATGGTCTTCCTTACACAGGAATAATCACAGATGAATTTTTCTCAGGAGGTGTGAGTCTTCAATATGAAATTTCAAGAAACCTTTATATTTTAGGAAAATACAACTTCCTTACTTATGAGTCTGATAATCTTTTCTACCAGAAAGACAGAGAGTTTGGAAAAGATTACTATGACGGATATGGAATCGGAATCGGATGGGATACTTTCCTTGGACCTATGGAAGCAGTTTTCTCAAATAACATTGAAAATGATGAAATACTATTCAATCTTTTCTTTGGTTATACTTTCTAACTTTTTAAGTAATAACCTTAAAAAGTTATTTATTGACAAGATATTTAAAAGTATAGTAAAATTTTAAGGTATGCTCATATATACTTGTGATTGGACAAGAGTTTCTACGGCTGACCGTAATCAGCTGCTATGAGTTCTGCTGTTCCTCATCACTAATGTTTTTGGGTTAAAAACAATTAGGAGGTTTTTTAAAAAAAATGAAAGAAAGAAATTATTCACCATACCACATTGATGGTGTACCAAAGTTATCTGAAGCTATCCCTTTGGGATTACAGCATGTTCTTGCTATGTTTGTCAGCAATCTGACACCTGTTATTATCGTTGCCGGAGCTCTTAATATACCTTTAGATATTAAGACAAATCTTATTCAATGCTGTATGCTTGTTGCTGGAATCAACACTCTTATTCAGGCTTATACAATAGGACCTGTTGGAGCAAGACTTCCAATCGTTGTAGGAATTAGTTTTACTTTTGTACCTGTGGCACTTTCAATTGGAACTAAATATGGTATGGAAGGAATATTAGGAGCAGTTCTTGTAGGAGGATTTTTTGAAGCTGCAATAGGTCTTTGCATGAAGAAAATCAGAAAATTTTTCCCTCCTGTAGTTACTGGAGTAGTTGTTCTTTCAATTGGACTTTCTCTTATCCCTGTAGGAATTAATAGCTTTGCAGGGGGAGTTGGAGCTGCTGACTTCGGTTCTCTTACTAATCTTGGACTGGGAGCAGCTGTTCTTGCAGTTGTTGTAATTTTAAAACAATTTACAAGAGGAATTACAAGTACAGGTTCTGTGTTTATAGGTACAATTTTTGGATTTATAGTGGCTCTTATGCTTGGAATTACAGATCTTACACCTGTTATACAGACACCTTTTATCAATATACCAAGACCTCTTTCTTATGGTTTTGAATTCCATGCAGATGCAATATTTGCAATGATGATGATGTTTGTTGTTTCTGCTGTGGAAACTGTGGGAGATATGTCTGGAGTTACAATGGGAGGAGCTGGAAGAGAAGTTACTGACAGAGAGCTTTCAGGAGGAATTCTTGCTGATGGGCTTGGATGTGTTATAGCTTCTATATTCTCAATACTTCCTACAACTTCATTCAGCCAAAACACAGGTATTGTTACTATGACAGGAGTAATGAGCAGATTTGTAGTGGCAGTAGGAGCTATGTTCCTTATTGCCGGAGCTTTCTTCCCTAAACTTGGAGCACTTCTTACAGTTGTTCCTTCAAGTGTAATCGGTGGAAGCTTAGTTATGATATTTGCCATGATATTTATAAGTGGAGTGAACCTTATCACAAAAGAACCTTTAAAGGGAAAAAATGCAGTTATTCTTTCTGTTTCTCTTGGGGTTGGATATGGACTTGGAGCTGTGCCTCAAGCACTTGTACACTTCCCTGAAAGCATAAGACTTATTTTTGGTGGTTCAGGAATAGTTGTTTCAGCTTCAATTGCTATAATTTTAAACATACTTCTGCCTAATGACAAATAAACTTTAAATAATTTTTTATAAAAAAAAGGGGGGATGGCATTGTTCACATTTACAAATTTTTTCCCTGCTTCTACAATTGAAGAAGCTTATGCAGAACTTATGAAAAATAAGAAAAATGTTCTGCTTGGAGGAACTTCTTATTTAAGAATGGGGAATACAAATTACAATACAGCAGTGGATATTTCAAATGTTACTGATATAGATAAAATTACAGAAAAAGAGGATTCTTTTGAAATTGGAGCTATGGTTTCATTCAGACAACTTGAAACTGATGAAAATCTTTATAAATGGTTTCCTGTGATTTCAAAAGCTGTGGAAGATATTGTAGGGGTACAGCTTAGAAATAATGTAAGAATAGGGGCAACTGTATTTACAAAACATGGTTTCTCTGATCTTATTACAGCTCTTCTTTCACTTGATACATATGTTGTGCTTCATAAAGGCGGAGAGATTTCTTTAGAAGATTTTCTAAAAGAAAAAGAAACAAGAAAAGATATTCTTGTTAAAGTAATAATTAAAAAAGAAAAACTTAAAACATCTTTTAAATGTGTAAGAAAAAGTAAGGCTGATTACTCTGTTCTTAATATGGCTGTTTCAAGAAATGAAAATGGAGATGTCAGAGTTTCTGTAGGAGCCAGACCAAGCAAAGCAGTCCTTGCTCATAAAACTATGGAATTTTTAAAAGAAAATTTTGATGAAGAAAAAGCCGGAGAGATTCTTAAAAATGAAGTGATTTTCGCTGACAATATGAGAGGTACAAAGGAATACAGAGAGTTATTGGGTGCGGCACTTCTTGCCAAAGCTTTAAAGGAGGTAAGATAAAAAATGATTTTAACTGCAACAATCAATAACAAAAAAAAAGAACTTTTAATATCTGCTGACGAATATCTTGTAGATACTTTAAGAAATGCAGGATATCTAAGTGTAAAAAGAGGGTGTGATACAGGAGCTTGTGGACTTTGTACTGTTCTTGTAGATGGAAAGCCTGTTTTATCATGCAGCACTCTTTCAGCAAGAGTTATGAATAAAAAAATAGAAACAATAGAAAATTATCCAGTGGAAGCTGAACTTCTTGCAAAACACTTGGCAGCAGAGGGAGCAGAGCAATGTGGATTCTGTGCTCCTGGATTTGCTCTTACAGTTATTGCTATGATGAAAGAGTTTGAAAATCCAACTGATGAAGAAATTTTACACTATCTTAACGGAAACCTTTGCAGATGCAGTGGGTATGCTTCACAGCTAAGAGGTATAAAAGCCTATATGAGAGAGGTGAAAGCTAATGAAAATAGTAAATAAACCAACTCCTAAAATAGATGCTGTAAACCTTATCACTGGAAAACCTGTGTATACAGATGACCTTGTATTAAACAGCAACACTCTTATTATAAAGCTGCTTCGTTCACCACATGCTTATGCAAAAATAAAATCTATTGATACAAAAACAGCTATGCTTATACCTGGAGTAGAAGCAATCTATACTTATAAAGATGTTCCTGAAACAAGATTTACATCAGCAGGACAAAGTTATCCTGAGCCTTCTCCTTATGACAGAAGACTTCTTGATGAATATGTAAGATATGTTGGAGATCCTGTGGCAATAATTGCTGCAGAAGATGAAAAAACAGCTCTTAAAGCTATGAAGCTTATAAAAGTTGAATATGAAGTTCTTGAGCCTCTTCTTGATTATGAAAAGGCAACTACATCTCCAATAAAAGTGCATATGGAAGAAGATGCTCATACAAACTATGACATCGGATATGACAGAAACAAAAACCTTGCTTCACATCTTTTATACACAAAAGGAGATGTTGAGGAAGGACTTAAAGAGAGTGATGTAGTAATAGAAAGAACTTACCGTACTCAGCCTCAAATTCAATCTATGATGGAAACATACCGTTCATACAGCTTTTATGATGTTAACGGAAGACTTACAACTATTGCTTCTACACAAATTCCTTTCCATGTAAGAAGACATCTTGCAAGAATACTTGGACTTCCTGCAAGTCAAATAAGAGTTATAAAACCTAGAATCGGTGGAGGGTTTGGAGCAAAACAAACTATGGTTTGTGAAATGTATTCAGCCTTTGTTACAATGATGACAAAGAAACCTTCTAAAATTATATTTACAAGAAAAGAAACACAAGTGTGTGGAAATACAAGACACGCTATGACTCTTAATGTAAAAATAGGGTCTGACAAAGAGGGAAATATCAAAGGTATTGATATAAAGGTAATTTCAAATACTGGTGCTTATGGGGAACACGCCCCTACTGTAACAGGACTTGTTTCATTTAAAACATTCCCTCTTTATGAAAAAGTACCTATGAGAATGGAAGCAGATGTTGTGTATACAAATACAATGGTAGGAGCTGCTTTCAGAGGATATGGAGCTACTCAAGGTACATTTGCAGTTGAATCAGCTGTAAATGAACTGGCAGAAATTTTAAAAATATCTCCTGCAGAAATAAGAATGAAAAATCTTGTTGAGCCTGGAAAAGACAGCTATATAGCAAGTGGAGATATTAAAAAATGTATTGAAATAGGAAAAGAAAAATTTGATTTTGAAAGAAGATCTCAAAGAAGAGTTATGCCTGACGGAAAAGTAAGAGCTGCTGGAATGGCAGTTACAATGCAGGGATCTGGTATTGCAGGAGTTGACACTGGTTCTGCAACTGTAAGACTTAATGATGCTGGAAACTTCTCTGTTATGGTAGGAGTAACTGATATGGGACAAGGAAGCGACACTGTTATCTCTATGATGGCTGCTGAAGTTCTTGAAGTTCCTATGAGTGAAATAATAATAAATGCAAGTGATACTGATGTATCTCCTTATGATCCAGGAGCATACGCTTCAAGTGGAACATATGTTACAGGAAAAGCAACTGTTCTTGCTTGTGAAAAAATGAAAGAAGCAATTCTTGATACAGCAGCAGTTATACTTGAAACTCCTAAAGAAAATCTTGTTTACTGTGGAGATCATGTAGAAACTCTTGATAAAGAAAAATCTGTAACTATAAAAGATCTTGCAATGAAATCTGTTTCTTTTGATCTTAGAAATCAACTTACTACATCTGCAACATTTGGAAGCCCTACATCTCCTCCTCCATTTATAGCAGGATTTGCTGAGGTGGAAATTGATCCTTCTACAGGTGTATGTGAAGTTACTGATATTCTTTCTGTAGTTGACTGTGGAACACCTATAAACCCAAGTGCTGCAAGAGTACAGGTTGAAGGTGGAATGGCTCAAGGAATAGGACTTGCTCTTTATGAAGATATTATCTTTGATAAAAAGGGAAGAGTTATGACTGACAGTTTTATGCAGTACAAAATACCTTGCAGAAAAGATATAGGAAGAATGGATGTTGAATTCAGCAAAAGCTGGGAAGAATCAGGACCTTTTGGAGCAAAATCTATAGGTGAAGTAGTTATAAACACTCCTGCTCCTGCAATTGCAGCAGCAATTAA
>ERZ791889.706-NODE-706-length-11604-cov-2.544549_pt1 | contig 11604 bp, 9 predicted proteins | sample MGYA00510156_ERZ791889 | MGnify/ENA primary metagenome ERZ791889 (study PRJEB30046, sample SAMN00792108) | human gut metagenome | study: EMG produced TPA metagenomics assembly of the A metagenome-wide association study of gut microbiota in type 2...
GAGCAATATAAATAGAAACTATTTTTTCTTAGAGAATTTTATTTTTTACAAATTTACAACACACCCTTCTTTTTTTAATCAAGTTCACTAGGTTTTGAAATCTGTATAAATTTGCATTTATTATGATTATAGAATATTTTTGAAAATTCAAAAGGAGTACCATCTGCCAAAAAAGACACCAATTCAATTTTAAGTGTTGCTGCTGCATTAGGAAGCTCAAGTATCTCTTTCACACTTTTACTTGGTACTGTTGGAAAATATTCTCTCACTGCATTTCCTATTTTAAAACCTTTTTTTCTCAGATATTGATATTTAGAAACCTCTATATCTTCAGGTTTCATCTCTTTTATCAAAGCTTTAGGCATATAACTATATTCTAGGGCTATTGGAATATCAGACATATATCTTACCCTCACCACATAATATACCTCAGCTCCATCTTCTATTTTTAATTTATTCGCTAAAATAGGATCACTTTTTTTAACCTCAAATTTTAATACTTTTGTTGCAGGATTTTTTCCCTGTTTTCTCAATCTATCTGTAAATCCTATCATTTCATCAAGATAAAGCTCTATTTTATCTTCTCTGTTGGCTACAAATGTTCCGCTCCCTCTTCTTTGATAAAGATACCCTCTGGACACCAAATTTTGAATAGCCTTTCTCGCTGTCATACGACTTACAGAAAACACTTCAAGTATTGTGTTCTCTGACATTATTTTATCCCCAGGATTGTAAACCTTATTTTTTATAGAATCTATTATTGCATTTTCTATATCTGTTACTTTTGACATATCAAAATCCTCTCATTAAAAACTTTTAATCTTATGATAGCACATATTTCATCAAATAAAAAATATAATCTTTTATTTTTTAAATAAGGAACCTTCTTTACTGACTTAGAACAAAACATATAAAAATATTTCAAAAAAATTATTTACTTTTTTAAAATTATATGCTATTCTTTTATCAAAGAGAAAAGTTGTATATACAACTTTAAAAATTTTTAGGAGGGTTTTTATGGATTTTAATAATATTACAAACAAACATTTAATTAAAATTGCTGCTGAGTATACTTGCAAAGAAGATGCTATAAAAAATATGGTTAAATTAATGGCAGAAAATGGTATACTTTCAGATGAAAACGAATACTTAAACGCTGTCCTTGAAAGAGAAAAACAAGGAGCAACAGGAGTAGGTCTTGGTTTAGCAATACCTCATGGAAAATCTAAAAGTGTAAAAAAAGCTGCTGCTGCTTTTGCTACACTAAAAAATAAAATTACTGACTGGGAAAGTATAGAAGATGATGATGCTATTGAACTTGTTGTTCTTCTAGCTATTCCTGAAACTGAAGCAGGAAATACTCACATTGATATACTTACTTCTTTAAGTACAAAACTAGCTGATGATGATTTCAGAGCTTCTCTTCTTAATTCAAAAACTCCTGAAGAGTTACTTGAAAACTTAACTAAAGACACTAAAGCTGAAAAAACTGAAGTTTCTTCTGAAAAATTAGTTGTTTGCGTTACTGCCTGTCCTGCTGGAATTGCTCACACATATATGTCTGCTGAAGCTCTTGAAAAAGCCGGAAGAAAACTTGGAGTAAAAGTAAGAGTTGAAAAACAAGGAGCAAAAGGATTTGAAGACAGAGTCACAGATGAGGAGCTTGATAAAGCTTGTGGAGCTATATTTGCAACAGCTGTAAGTGTTAAAGAAAGAGAGCGTTTCAACGGACTAGAAATTATAGAAGTTGGAGTAGCTGAACCTTTAAAAAGAGCTGCTGAACTTGTAGAAAAAGCAAGTACATTTACAAGACTTGCTCCAAGAGATAAAAATATTGTTTCTTCATCTTCAGAAAATACAGAAAATGAAAAAATAAGTTTCAAAGAAGAAGCTAAAAGAGCACTTCTTACTGGAATATCTTATATCGTTCCATTAATTGTTGCAGGAGGTACTGTTCTTGCAGTGGCTGTTCTGATTGCACAAGTTTTTGGACTTCAAAGTGTGTTTGGTGAAAAAGGAAGCTGGTTATGGCTGTACAGACAATTAGGTGGAGGTATGCTTGGTACTCTTATGGTTCCAATGTTAGCTGGATATATCTCTTTCTCTATAGCTGAAAAACCTGGTCTTGCTCCTGGTATTGCCGGTGGTATTGCTGCCAACCTTATCAGCAGTGGATTTATCGGTGGGGTTGTTGGAGGATTTATTGCAGGTTATACAATGAAATTCCTTAAAAACAATCTTAAAGTTAATAAAAACTTAAACGGATTTTTAATGTTCTATCTTTACCCAGTAATCGGAACTTTAGTAACTGGTTCTTTAATGCTTTTCGTTGTTGGAAAACCTGTTGCTGCTATAAATATGGGACTTACTAACTGGCTAAATGGATTAACAGGAACTAATGCTGCCCTTCTTGGAGCTGTAATCGGAGCTTTTGTTTCTTTTGACCTTGGAGGTCCTGTAAACAAAGCTGCATATGCTTTCTGTATAGGGGCTATGGCTAATGGAAACTTCATTCCCTATGCTGCATTCTCATCAGTAAAAATGGTTTCTGCATTTACAGCAACACTTGCTACTACACTAAAACCTAAATATTACAGTGAAGAAGAGATTGAAGCTGGAAAATCTACTTGGCTTCTTGGTCTTGCAGGAATTACAGAGGGAGCTATTCCAATGATGATTGAGGATCCTTTCAGAGTTATACCTGCATTTATTTCAGGTTCTTTAGTTACTGGAGCTATTGTTGCAATGGCTAATATAGGACTTCAAGTTCCTGGAGCTGGAATTATCTCTATGCTTGTTCTTGAGCCAAATCCTACTTTCTCTAAACTTGCATCAGCTGGAATATGGCTTGGAGCTGCTTTAGTTGGTACTGCAATTTCTACTGTAGTTCTTACTATATTAAAAGCTCAAAGATATAATAAAAAAAATAATTTATAATATTCATATCTGTACCTGCAGTTTCAAAAATCTGTAGGTACAGATAAATTTTTAAGATTTCAAGGAGAAAAAATGAATAAAAAAGTTCATATAGTCCCTCATATGCACTGGGACAGAGAATGGTATTTTACAACAGAAGAATCAAGAATACTTCTTTTGAATAATATGGAAGAGATTTTAACTCGTTTGGAAAATGACCCTGATTACAAATACTATGTTTTAGATGGTCAAACTTGTATTTTAGAAGATTTTTTTGCTATCAAACCATATGAAAAAGAAAGAGTAAAGAAATTAGTACAAGCAGGAAAGCTTATCATCGGACCTTGGTATACTCAAACTGATGAGATTATTGTACACGGAGAATCAATAGTCAGAAATATGATGTATGGTATCAGAGATTGCAGAGAATTTGGAAAATATATGGATATAGGTTACCTTCCTGATTCTTTTGGGCAAAGTGAACAGATGCCTCAAATATTAAATGGATTTGGTATTGAAAGATCTATCTTCTGGAGAGGAACTTCTGAAAGACATGGAACAAACAAAACTGAATTTTTCTGGAAAGGATATGGAAACAGCAAAGTTTTAGTTCAGTTAATGCCTCTTGGATATGCTATAGGAAAATATCTTCCTACTGACAGAGCTGCTCTGAAAAAAAGAATGGATGAATATTTTGGAGTTCTTGACCCAAAAGCAACAGGAGAGAATATTCTTGTAGCAAACGGACATGACCAAATGCCTATTCAACAAAATATTTTTGAAATAATGGATATTTTAAAAGAGATGTATCCTGATAAAGATTTCTTTATGAGTAGCTACGAAGATCTTTTCAAAGAACTTGAAAAAGATACTTCTATATATGATACAATTTCTGGAGAATTTCTTGATGGTAAATATATGAGAGTTCATAAAAGTATTTACTCTACAAGAATGGATATAAAAAATATTCATGCTAAACTAGAACATAAACTTGTAAATATTCTAGAACCTCTTGCTTCAATAGCTTGGACTCTTGGATTTGAATACTATCACGGACTTTTTGAAAAAATATGGAAAGAGCTTATGAAAAATCATGCTCATGATTCAATCGGATGCTGCTGCAGTGATGAAGTTCACAGACAGATTATGGCAAGATTCAAACTTGCTGAAGATATGATTGATAACCTTATAACTTTCTATAAGAGAAAAATTGTTGATGCTGTTCCAAATAGATATGGAATTGATAAAATTGGAGTTTTCAATCTGCTTCCTTATGAAAGAACAGAGATTGTTACTGCAAAAATCAGAACTAAAATGAAAGATTTTTCTATAAGAGATGAAAAAGGAGAATTAATTCCATATTCTATAGTTAAACAAGAGATAATTGATGCAGGACTTATTGACAGACAGTTGGTTCACTATGAAAATTACGATCCTTTCATAGAATATACTCTTGAATTTGAAGGAAAAACTCTTCCTTCTATGGGATATAGAATCTACCATATTACAGATGAAAAATATGAAACTGTTTCTGTTCCTGAAAAATCAGAAAATAATGTTATAGAAAATAAAAATTATAAAATTTCTATCAATAAAAATGGTACTATAAATATCTTAGATAAAAAATCAGACAAAATTTACAAAGATATTTTATTAATTGAAGAGGGTTCAGATGACGGAGATGAATACAACTATTCACCAGTTAAAAATGACTGGGTTATTTACTCTGAAGAAGCTACAGCTGAATTTTCTGTAAAACATGGTGTATTTTCACAAGAAGCTAATATCTCTTTTGAAATGCCTGTTCCTCAAAATCTAAAAAGCAGAGCTGAAAAAATAAAAGATTCTGTTCTTCATATAGAAACAAAAATAAGACTTGAGAAAAACTCTGATATTATAAAAATTAATACGAGCATAGACAATAAAGCTATTGACCACAGAGTAAGAGTTCTTATCCCTACAGAAATAGCTTCTAAATTCTCTTACAGCGACAATCAATTTGGAACTATCTGCCGTCCTATAGAAGAGGAAACTTTAGCTGTATGGGAAAAAGAAAATTGGAAAGAAAAACCTGTTTCTATAAATCCAATGCTGTCTTTTGTAGATATCCACAATGAAGAAAATGGAGCTGCTGTACTTACAAATGGATTGAGAGAGTATGAAATCATTGGAGATAATTTTGATACTATCGCCATTACTCTTTTCAGAAGTGTAGGAGTTATTGGTAAAGAGGATTTAGTATACAGACCTGGAAGACCTTCTGGAATAAAAATGGAAACTCCTGATTCTCAAATGATTGGAAAACTTGATTTAAATTTTGGAATTATCTTCCATGAGAAAGATTATATTTCTGCTGATATCCCACAAAAAGCAAAAGAATATTCTTCTGAGCTTTCTGTCTACAATAAAATGCCTTATAACGCTATGAAACTTAATCCTGTTTCTTTCAGTACTCCTGAATCTTATTCAGTTATGAATGCAGAAGGAAAAGCTGTTATCAGTGCTGTAAAAAAAGCTGAAGATCAAGACAGATTGGTTATCCGTCTGTTTAACCCTTCATATGAAAAAAATATATCTGAAAAATTATCCTTTAATAAAGAGGTAAAAAATGCCTTCTTTGGAGATCTTAACGAAAATTTAAAAGATGAAATCTCTGCTAAAGATAATACTATTCAGATTGATGAAATCACTCCATGTGAATTTAAAACAATAATTATATAATAAAAAGGAAGGTTTAAAACCTTCCTTTTATTCTTTATTTCAGCAGAGTAAATATGAATTCAGATCCTTCACCCTCATTTGAATGAACCTCAATCTTTCCTCCACACATATCAACTGTCTCTTTTACAATAGAAAGCCCCAGTCCTGTTCCTGCAACATTACTTGTTCTTGCTTTATCAACTCTGTAAAATCTTTCAAAAATATTTTCTTTTTCAGATTCAGGTACTCCGATACCGTTATCCTTTACAGAGATTCTGTATCTGTCTGCTTCCTCTTTAATAGTAACTATTATATGAGGTTTATTTGTATTATAAGTCATTCCATTTTCAATAAGATTTTTCAATACAGTTACTGTTTTTTCAAAATCTATATTCATATAATCATTTTCATCTTTAAGGTCTGTTTTATATTCTATTACAGCTCCAAGTTTTTTAACTTTTCCGTTAAGAATTTTCTCTATCTCATCTCTTACTCTTTCAAAAGGTACAGGAGCAAGATTTATAATTTTTGAACTTTCTATTTTGGAAATATTCAGAAAATCCATTGTTATATTTTCAAGTTTTTCCACATTATTTCTTATTATTTCAAGGAAATTTTTCTGCAGTTCTGCTGGAGCATCTTCAAGAGCAATCAGATATCCTTTTATATTTGTAAGAGGAGTCTTAAGCTCATGACTGACATTTGCGATAAAATTCTTTTGTACTTCTCCCAACTCTCTGCTTCTTGTAATATCTTTTATAGTAATTAAAAACTCTTTTTTAAATTCAAGGTATTTTACAGTTACAAGAAGATACTTCTTAAGCTGAGATATAAATATCTCCTCTTTTACATTTTCCTTATTTTTTATACCTTTTCCTATTACATTAAGAATCTCTATATACTTAACTTTTTGGTAAAGACTCTCAAGTTTTCCCTCAACATATAAATATCCAAGAGCATTATTTTTCATTTTTATTTTTGATTCTTCATCTACTAGGATTATTGACAGATCCACAGCAGAGATAACTCTTTTAAGTCTTGTTTTCTCTTCATTAAGTTTTTTGATATTTTTCAGATTTTCCTTCTGCCAGTCCCTTACAACTTTCCAGAATTTAACCAACCATACATCACCTTTAGAGTATATTGTTTTTATCTCATCTCCGCTTTCAAGAGCCTCTCTCATACTCTCAATTTTTTTGTACAGATCTCTTTTTAAATAATTTCTGTAGCAAATATATATGGCAATATTAAGAATGATAAAGAAAAATACTTGAGTCAACATAAGCACCCTTATATCATTTATCTCTTCATCATAATCTATTGAAGTTCTTATTACTGCTTTTTCTCCGTCAGCAGCCTCATAAAGAAGTCCGTAATAGGCCATAGTTTTTCTTAAAGTTTTACTTTTTCTTATTGCAAACCCTTCTCCTGTTTCAACAGCCTCTTTTACCTCTTCTCTGTTTTTATGGTTTGCCATCTCATCTTCTTTTGTATATCTTTCAGAGTCATAAAGAATATCTCCGTTAAGATCAATCAAAGTAAATCTTTTCTTTACACTTCCAAACATATCTTGGAAATTTGATTTTGTATAATAATCTTTAGTAAGCTGCTTTACCATTAAAGCATCTTCTTTCAGAGCTCTTTTTGCACCGTCGCTGTACATTCTCGATATTTTGCCCATATATGTATTGACGAAAAGAATCTCTAAAAACAGAATAAAAATCAGGGCAATTATCTCTTTTCTTCTAATTTGTACCCGACCCCCTTCACTGTTTTAATATTGTCTGCAATACTTTTTACTTTCTCTCTCAGTTTTGAAATATATATATCCACTGATCTGTCCCCTGTGTAGTAATTTGATTCCCACACTCTGTCTAAGATTTTTTCTCTTGAAAGAACTATCCCCTGATTTTTAATCAGAAGCAGAAGCAGATCAAATTCTTTTTTGGAAAGTTCAACTTCTTCATCTCCATCTTTTACAACTCTTCTTTTCTCATCTATCACTACCTGCTGAAAACTGTATCTTCCAGATTTTCCAGCATTTTTTCCCTCTAGGAATTTTTTAGCACGAAGTATAAGCTCTCTTGGATCGAAAGGTTTTTTCATATAATCATCTGCCCCAAGCTGCAGCCCTTCCAAAACATCTTCTATCTCTGTTTTGGCTGTAAGCATAATTATTATAGGTTCTCCATATTCTCCAGGCATATCTCTGATGATACTTGTAAAATTCTTTCCATCAAGGCTTGGAAGCATAATATCCAGAACTATAAGGTCAGGTTTGAAGCTTTTCACAGCCTTCAGTCCTTCCAGCCCATCTCCCGCTGTCTGCACTTCGTAATTTTCCTTTTTGAAAAAATAGCTTACCAGCTGTTGAATCTCCATATCATCTTCTACAATTAATATCCTCATAGTTCCTCCTAACTATTACTCTTCGTTTTCTTCTTTGCTTTCATCTTCCCTGTGCTTCTCTTTTTCTAAAAGCTCTACAATTCTCATATTTTCTCCGCTGAATGTGTAGATTGAACTCATTGTCAGTTGTTTTATCTTATCTGCCACTCTCTCATATTTTTTATTGATAAGAAGCATTAAAACTCCTGCCTCAATATTTTTACTGTCCTCTTTCATCTGACTTACAATAATACTGTCAATCTCCCCTCTTCTTTCATTTATCTCCTCATCCATTCCCAAAAGAACATAGGCCTTTTTTCCATCTTTTTCTATAAAAGATTGAATATATTTTTGGAATATGTCGTTTATTTTAGAGATAAATTCCTCTAAAATTCCAAAATCCCTCTCCATATTCCCCTCTTTTTTTTCTATCTGTCTTAAAAGCATAAGAGAGTCTAAAAGCAGATCCCCCATTCTTTCAAGCATTTTACTAGATTCAATAAATGTTATAAGGGCTCTTAAATCACTTGCAGCAGGTTGAAATCTTGCCATCGTCATTACTGAAGTTTCCTTTACCTTTACATCAAAGGCATTTATTATGTCTTCTACAAGTTTTGCTTCCCCATATAGTCCTCTATCAAAATGGTCAAGCTTTAGCATATCTATATTTATTCTGAAAAGTCTGTCTACATTTTTACAAAGCTCTATGTAGTGTTCTGTTATTCCGTTTAAACTTTCGTGAAGGTTTCTCATCTTATCACTCCTTAAATTTATTTTACCACATTACCATAGAAATTTAAAAAATTTACTATAAATTATTTCTATCCGAATTTTCCTGTAATATAGTCTTCTGTTTTTTTCTTGTTAGGTTTTGTAAAGATTATATCTGTCTTATCAAACTCCTCTAATTTTCCTTGATAGAAAAATCCTGTGAAATCAGAAATTCTAGCTGCTTGTTGCATATTGTGAGTTACAATTATAATTGTATAATCTTTTTGAAGTTCTCTGATAAGTTCCTCAATTTTTAAAGTCGAGATTGGGTCAAGAGCTGATGTTGGTTCATCCATCAAAAGTATCTCTGGTTTTACAGCTATGGCTCTTGCAATACAAAGTCTTTGCTGCTGCCCTCCTGAAAGCCCAAGTGCAGATTGGTGAAGCTTATCCTTTACCTCGTCCCAAAGAGCAACTGATTTTAAACTGTTTATAACTATTTCATCCAATACTTTTTTATCTTTTTCTCCGTGAAGTTTTGGACCATAAACAATATTTTCATATATTGTTTTTGGGAAAGGATTAGGTTTTTGGAAAACCATTCCTACTTTTTTTCTAAGTTCAACAATATCACTGTCTGAATCAAAAATATTTTTTCCGTCAAACTCTATTGTTCCCTCGTATTTTACTCCTTCAATAAGATCGTTCATTCTGTTTATAGATCTTAAAAATGTAGATTTTCCACATCCTGAAGGACCTATAAGAGCTGTTACTTTATTTTTCTGAATCTCCACATTTATATCCTTAAGAGCATGAAACTTATCATAAAAGAAGTTGAAGTTTTTTACTCTAAGTCTTACTGTATTTTCCATTTTTCGAATTTCCTCCTTCAAATACTTAATCATTTACAAAATTATCTTTTGCTGAATCTCTTTCTAAGAACTGCTCCTAGAAGATTAAATCCAACTGTTATTACAACTATTACTAAAACTGTTCCGTTCATAATATTTTCAGGCATATTAGGCACCTGAGTTGCTATTACATACAGATGATATGGAAGAGCCATTACCTGATCCCACACTGAAATTGGAAGGAAAGGAAGATAAAATGCCGCTACTGTAAACATAATAGGAGCTGTTTCCCCTGCTGCTCTTGAAATACTAAGAATTATTCCTGTAAGTATTCCAGGAAGTGCTGCTGGAAGAACTATTTTCCAAGTTGTTTCCCATTTTGTCGCTCCAAGAGCAAGAGATGCTTCTCTCAAATCTTTTGGTATTGCAAGTAATGCTTCCCTTGTAGCTGTGATTATCACTGGCAGACACATTATTCCAAGAGTAAGAGCTCCTGAAAGAATTGATGAACCAAACTGTAAAAATATTACAAACAAAGACATTCCGAAAAGCCCGTATATAATACTTGGTATACCTGCAAGGTTTACTATTGTAAGATTTATGATTCTTCTTACAATATTATCTTTTGAATATTCTACTAAAAATATCCCTGTTAAAATTCCAAAAGGTACAGATACAGCTATTGTTCCTATTGTTAAATAGATACTTCCCACTATTGCAGGGAAAATTCCCCCTGCCCTCATTCCGTCTGAAGGCATCTCTGTCAGAAATCCCCATGAAATTGCAGGAACTCCTTTAAAAATTATATATATTGTTATAACTGCCACAGGAAATACTGAAAGATATCCAACTCCTTTTATAATTCCCTCTATAACCTTTGCACTTTTTCCTTTTAATATACTCATCTTCTGCTCCTTATTTTCTCATTATCTTTCTGGATTTATTAATAAAATAGTCGGCTATTGTGTTAGTTACAAAACTTATTCCGAAAAGTACAAGCCCTACTGCAAACAGTATGTAGTAATGAGTACTTCCATTTACAACCTCTCCCATCTCTGCAGCTATTGTTGCTGTAAGAGTTCTTACTGGAGATAAAATTCCTCCTCCAAGAATAGGAGCATTTCCTGTTACCATTAAAACTGTTATTGTTTCACCTATTATTCTTCCAAATCCCAGCATTATTCCTGCAAATATTCCTGGGAAAGCTGCAGGAATTATTATTTTTACTATTGTTTCCAACTTATTTGCTCCTATTGCCAATGAAGCTTCTTTATAAGAAGGATCTAAAGCCCTTATAGCATCATCTGAAATACTCACCATTGTAGGAATTGCCATAAATGAAAGAAGTATTCCTCCTGTTAATGCTGTAAGCCCTGTGTTAAGATCAAATATCTCTTTAACAGGTCCTGACAGAGCATACAGCCCTATATATCCTAAAACTACTGAAGGAAGAGCTGACATTGTTTCAATAAGCATTTTAAATATATCTCTTGTTTTCTTTCCTGCATATTCAGACATATATACTGCACTCATAATACTTATAGGCACTGATATTGCAAGAGCTACAAAAGTTACACGAAATGTTCCTGAAAGAAGAGGAAGCAGTCCATACTTTTCTGAAAGAGAAATCCACTCTTTTCCAAAAAAGAATTTTGAAACTGGAACTTCTTTAAAAGCTTCCATGCTGTTTGTTAGTATAAATAAAAATATTAAAAAAACTATTATTACATTAAATCCGCCTATTGCAAATATACTGTATTTCATACATTTGTCTGTTACTTTTCTCAGATTCATTTTCTACCCCTCTTAACTAAAATTATCATTCCTTTTATTCTGTCCAATTTTAACTCTTAGGTGTTGGAATAATATTAATTTTATGTAAAAAAAGTGTAAAAAAACAGGGACTGCTGCAGTCATATAATGCAGAAATCCCTTTTGCTGTTTAAGTATATAAAATAAAAAAAGACACATTTCTGTGTCTTGTTGTTTTTATAATGGCGGGAGCGACGAGAGTCGAACTCGCGACCTCCTGCGTGAC
>ERZ791889.717-NODE-717-length-11346-cov-4.054468_pt1 | contig 11346 bp, 10 predicted proteins | sample MGYA00510156_ERZ791889 | MGnify/ENA primary metagenome ERZ791889 (study PRJEB30046, sample SAMN00792108) | human gut metagenome | study: EMG produced TPA metagenomics assembly of the A metagenome-wide association study of gut microbiota in type 2...
AAACCGTGAGGGCTTGCCTAAAGTTGCAGGAAACTATGAGGGCATGGTGCGAGGACTGATTAAGAAGTATAACAAGTATCACACGGACAAGTTACCGAACATCACACCACATTCATTCCGACATACTTATTGTACGAATATGGCAAACAGAGGAATGAACCCAAACACTCTGCAATATCTCATGGGACACGCTAACATAACCATGACACTTGGTTATTACGCACACGGTACATTTCAATCTGCAAAAGCGGAACTGGAAAGACTGGCTTGTTAATATCGGAACTTATATTTACTACTCATTTACTACTTTTGGTTGCATTTTCATGCTGGTAAATGCCAGCTTATGCAAGGTATCTTCCAAAAAGAAAATACCGATAAAGCCCTAAAATACGGGATATATCGGCATTTACCAACTTATGAAAAGATAATCAGAAATTTAGTAAGTTTTTAATAAAAAAATAGAGCTGAGAGCTGAGAATGCAATTAAAAACGTTTTTACTTTGAATTCAGACGAATATTTGAATTACGAATCTGAAAATGATACGGGCTCTTTATATTATGCCTCACTTGTATATATGGGGGCAGATTCAGAAAACAGGGATGACATATATCAGATTCTGACACCCAAAGAGAAGAAACTTATTGACTGGTATGAAACACACCCGTCTGATGAAATGCAAAGGGCAAAAATTAACGAAGCAACTTATTATATGAAAGCCAGAACAGAGTATTACGAAGACAGCAATGAGAGATTACTTGCTTATGTGGATGTTACCGGCGAACCAGAACTCGTAAAAGAAATCAGTTTTGGTGTTTTGCTGGATGCTTTTGTCATTGCCGCTCTCGGTGCTGCCATTGGATATTTTCTCGGGAAAAAACTTGAACAAAATGACAAAGCTCAGAAGACCTTTTTTGAAAATACATCTCACGAATTAAAAACCCCGCTTATGGCAATTTGCGGATATGCGGAGGAGATTGAAATGGGAGTCATTACCGATTATTCTCAAGCGGGCAGAATGATAGTGTCTCAGACGGAGCGTATGAGTAAACTTATTGAGGATATCCTGTATTTATCAAAAATGGAAAGCGGTACGGAACCATTAAAGTGTGAACCAATAGAAATGGCATCACTGGTTCAAGATATTTTGATGCCGCTTGAAGGAATTGTGAACAGGCGAAACCTTTCAGTATCGTTAGAATTGGACGAAGGATATGTCAACGGAGACCCGGAGAAGCTGGAACACGCTGTTGCTAACCTGATAACTAATTCCGTAAAATATGCGTGTAGTCAAATCGAAATATCGTGGAAAAATCAAGTCCTTTCCATCTGGAACGATGGAGGAGAACTTAGCACAGAGGATTTTTCCCATATGTTTGAACGTTTTCATACGGGACAAAACGGAAACAGCGGAATAGGGCTTGCCCTCTCAAAAGAAATCGTTGAAATGCACGGATGGAAACTTAGTGCGAAAAATGACAGGCATGGCATATGTTTATCAATGGTATGCCACAGTTAATTTAGGAACAATCAGGTTTACAGCTTCCAGTTTGTTGAGATGTTGCAAAATTTGGAATCAGGAGAGAATAAGAATGATTAACAATTTAATGTACATAGAATTAAAAATGGGATATTCTGATGATGATCCGGCATGGATTGGATATGTCAAAACTTCAAAAAGTAGAATAAAAATTTTTTGACATTTCTGCACATGCGTGCTAATATGATTATAGAAAAAGAGTACTACCGATAGACGGTTAGTCCGATATATGTTTTGACAAAAATTGCCGCTTCAGTTTACCAGGCTTGGGCGGCTATTTTTGTGGCTTATTATTATCTTTGCCAAAGGTATATCCAAGACCGAAGCAGGTTAAGCCGAAGCTAACCACAGCTATGAAGTCAACAATACTCATGGCTTAGCCCTCCTTTCCAGTGGATTCCCTTTCGGGTTTCTATGTAATCAGAGGGGTGCTGAGTGCCGGTGGCACTCGTTAAGCACCGACCGTAACGGAGTGTAGACCACAGTCCCTCTGTTGAAGGACTAACCGCCTACCGTTATGGTAGCACCCATGTTTCGATTATAACAGTCAGGACAGGAATCCGCAACCGGAAAGTTGCCAGTGCATAAAAATGGAGATGTGATACCATTTTGATACTAAAAAGTAAAGAGAATAAAAATATAACTTGGAAAATCTGCAATACAGGACAATATGGACACGAAAATCACAGAAAATAAAGAGATTTTAAGAACCTCACAAACGTGAAGGTGGACGTACTGTTGGATCAGGACGTGTTGCTACAGTTATCGAATAATTTTCGACAAGCAATGAGCAGTGCAAATTCGTAGAGTAATGTCCAGTGGGAGCTTGCTCACACAGGGACATTAGTCGGAGAATTTATAGGGCGAATGCCCGACCGAGATGGAGCGAAACGAAATCGAGGATGCACTGCGGTCTATATAAAATATATAGAGTACCGCAAGGTACATTGTGTCCAAACGTAAGATACCCCGGAACCGTAAGTTTCCCGGGGTTTTTCTGTTGAGCTGAGAGAGTAATTATTTGCGGATTTTCAATAAGAAAGCAGGAACAATTGACGAAGAATGATAAAATCCTTATAATAAATTATACAAAAATTAATAACAAGAGGGAGGTCATTTCATGTTTGGTTTTATGGTAACTGCTGATGGCGGACTTACAACTGCCGGATATGTGATTACAGTTATTGCCGGAATCATTTTGTTTTTCCTGGCGATTTATTTTGCAGGGAAGAATTCAGACAAGAAAAAGCTTACCACAAGACAACTGGTATTCTGTGCCGTAGCTATTGCACTTGCTTTTATTACGTCTTATCTGAAAATCTTCAAACTGCCGTGGGGAGGAAGCGTCACTCTTTGCAGTATGCTTTTTATTGTTCTGATCGCAAACTGGTATGGGGTTGGAACAGGTATTATGGCTGGGTTTGCTTACGGAATCCTGCAGTTTATCCAGGAGCCTTATATACTTTCATTTTTTCAGGTATGCTGTGATTACATACTTGCATTTGCAGCACTTGGCCTGGCAGGATTATTTGCAAAACAGAGTCATGGACTTCTGAAAGGATACATAATAGCTGTAATTGCCAGAGGAGCTTTTCACTCTCTGGGCGGTTATCTTTATTGGATGAGCTATATGCCGGACAATTTCCCGAAATCTCTGACAGCCGTATATCCGATCTTATATAATTACAGCTATCTGCTGGCAGAGGGCATTATCACGGTGATCATCATTTCAGTACCTGCAGTGTCAAAAGCACTGACCCAGGTAAAGCGTGCCGCACTGCAGTAGTTTGTTTTGTCTGGCAACAGGGATGTGTCGTTGCCCGGTACTCAGAACATTTGGTATAGTAATTTTGTTTAACAAGATATAACAAGGATTCTCCCACCTCTATAGGGACGCCGCTGAAAAACTGTTTTTTCATACTATATACAGTGTCTCAAAGTTGATTGATGTACTTTATTTTGTGCTAATTTATACGCAAAAAGGACTTTTTCAGTGGCCTTCTATAGGTGGTGAGATGAATTGCAAACAAGAAAATGAACGGCAGTGGCGGGCGGAGAGAAATCGGTATCCCCCACTGACATGAGGCAAATCACAGTCAGCATGTTGCTGACATGTCAGACTCTGTGAAATTACCGACTGTGAGTTGAAACAAGGAAGTGTAAGAATGACAATAACGACTTTATGCTATATAGAAAATAATGGCAAATATCTGATGCTTCACAGGGTAAAAAAGCATAATGATATCAATGAGGGAAAGTGGATTGGAGTTGGCGGACATGCAGAGGGCCAGGAATCCCCGGAGGAATGTCTTTTGCGTGAGGTGGAAGAAGAAACAGGATTAACGCTGACGTCATATAAACTTCGAGGTCTGGTTACATTTATAAGTGATAAATGTGAACCGGAGCTTATGTGTGTGTTTACGGCCAACGAATATATCGGTGAATTAACAGAATGCAATGAAGGAGAACTTTACTGGATAGATAAAGCTGTTGTGCCGACACTTCCCACATGGGAAGGCGACAGAGTTTTTCTGGATTTGCTTCTTTCAGGGGATGAGCGATTTTTTTCTTTAAAATTGCAGTATGAAGGGGAGAAACTCGTAGATAAACAAGTAAATTTATATTAACCGAAAATTATAGCAATTCCATATGGAATTGCTATAAGTAAGTCCTCTGCGGAGGTTGCGAAAAGCAATAAGTTAAGCGGGTGGGACGAATATTCACCCGTTCTGGAGGAATTTATCAATGAAACGAATATCGCTGGATGACCTTCTTCATACCAGACAGAATCTTGACTATCAGGAACAGTATGAATACATAATGACATTACTGGAAAAAGGTCAGATAAAACCTGTAAAGGCTTCTAAGAGCAATGGCAAGAAGCCGGCGCTTTATCGAGAATACTGGATGGTAGAAGAACAGAAGGATTACAGCAATTATATAGAAGAAATAAAATATACCTTTTCTACTATGATTTCCGTAGATTATTATCTGGCGCATCTGGATATGTATGAGAAAGACAGAATCTGGGTACTTATGCTGAACGAATATCTGAAAAAATATACAGATGCATTACTGACACCGGAATCGCTGAATGAAAGAAGCTTTGAAATATGGCACAGAGAGAAATTTCTGGACAGAGAGCAGGGAAAGAAGATTCTGAAACGCTGCGGACTCAATGTGGAGGCTCTGAATGTATACAGGACAACAGAGCCTCTTTCATATTATACACATACAAGAAATACGCCGCAGAATATCCTGATTCTGGAAAATAAAGATCCTTTTTTCAGTATGCGCAATTACCTGCTGAATGGACATACGGAAATTTTTGGTGCAGAAATCGGAACCCTGATTTATGGTGCAGGAAAGGGTATTATTCGTTCTTTTCAGGATTTTGATCTGTGCGCGGAACCCTATATGAAACATCCGAAGAATACAATTTATTATTTCGGAGATCTGGATTATGAGGGCATCGGTATATACGAAAATCTGGCAGAAAAATTTCGCAGCAGATGGAAAATTATTCCTTTTGTGCCGGCATATCAGGCTATGCTTGGAAAAGCAGAACAGATACCTGAACTTCCGGAGACAAAGGAGCATCAGAACAGAAATATCAGTATACAATTTTTCTCCTGTTTTGATGAAATAATGGTCAAAAAAATGGAAGCTGTTCTGGATAAGGACAGATATATACCCCAGGAAATTTTAAATACTGCAGATTTCTGATACAGATTCTGATACGGAGAGGAGACTACATTACTGTTCACTCCGTTCGCAGTAACGAAGCTTCTTTTTATATTATGGATTATGGAGAATCTTATGATAAAAAATAATTGATTTTTAAAAGACAGTCTGTTAGAATATACCTGTGAAAAGGGAGTAGCTTGCCGAGTGGATTCGGTTCACTTCTTCGTCAAGACAGTTATTGAAACATATAACTCGGAAAGTGATGAAATTGCGAGACTTTTACTGTGAATGCAGTAGGAGTCTCTTTTTTTATACCTACTGCAAAATAAATGTATTCCCGGAATCTTTTTATATTTGATTTTGTGAGTACGTAATAAAAGAAAGAGAGGTATAAATGATGTTTTTACAGGTTATTATTTTGCTGGCAGGTTTTTTGTTTCTGGTGAAAGGTGCAGACTGGTTTGTGGAGGGTGCAGCCAGTATTGCGAAAAAGCTGGGAATTCCGCAGCTGATCATTGGATTAACCATCGTAGCAATGGGAACCAGCATGCCGGAGGCAGCAGTCAGTATTACTGCTGCAATGAATAAGAATGCAGGTATTACCATTGGAAATGTAGTCGGAAGCAATATCCTGAATATTCTGATCATTCTGGGAATTACAGCAGTAATTACGAATGTAGCGATTCAGAGATCCACGCTTCTTTATGAAATTCCGTTTATGACAGTGATAACAATTGTTCTGCTGATCTTTGGTATCACAGGTTCAGAGGTGACTTTTATTGAAGGTGTGATTTTCTGGATACTGTTTCTGATATATCTGGGATATCTGTTTGTGATGGCAAAGAAAGGGAACAATCAGGAAGAAGCAGAAGCAAAGGATAATCCGGTATGGAAATGTATGCTCCTGATGGTAATTGGTGGAATTCTGGTCGTAAAGGGCAGTGATTTTGCAGTCAGCGGAGCAACGGAGATTGCCCGTTATTTTGGCATGAGTGAGAGATTTATCGGGCTGACAATTGTTGCACTGGGAACATCTCTTCCGGAACTTGTCACATCAGTAACAGCAGCCAGAAGAGGAAATGCAGGAATTGCCATTGGAAATATAGTCGGAAGCAATATTTTTAATATTTTGTTTGTTATCGGTACAACAGCACTCATCTGTACTGTGCCGTTTGAGAGTAAATTTATTATTGATACTGTAATTGCAGTTCTGTGTGGAGCAATACTCTGGATTGGTACATTCAGACATAAAGAATTAAGAAAACCCTGTGGTGTGGTTATGCTGTTGTGTTATGTTGCATACTTCCTGTATTTATGTCTGGTATAGTGAATGATTGTTTTTTACAACCTTCGCAGGGGATTTATCTGACGCAGGACTTCACGCTATGATGGACTGGATTGTCTGCAGTAATTTATGGAATTGCTATAGTTAGAATAAGAAATGGAATAAAGTATATTATGGATAATTATGAAAAACAGGTATATATAGGAAGAGAGTTGTTTTTAAAATATGATCAGGATAAGCTGATAAAAAAATATGGTTTGAAACACGATGAAGAATACCTGTATTTGAAATATATCGGAACAGAATATCGGATCAATCGCAGAAACGGTGCTATTGAATATGCCACAGGCGAAGAATGGACGGACTGCAGAGAATATACAGTTGTTATGACAATCTATGATTTTCTCTGCTGTTCCGGGCAGGAGATACTGCCTCCTCTTACCGGGCAGTGGCAGCCTGTGGGCAGGTTTGTAACTGCCGGGAGCAGTCCGTCAACAGATCCTTTTGTGGAAAAGTATGCAAGAGCATTTTCCGGCAAAGTGGAAGAGGTAAAGCAGGCCTGTACCTGTCTGGGCGGAAAGCAGAGGGAGCGTCTGGCAGGGGCAGATCTGACATTTGAAATGCCTGTTCTTCCGCATTTCTCTGTGTTGCTTCAGTTCTGGGATGGAGATGAAGAATTCCCGCCAAAGATCTTATTGTTGTGGGATAAAGTATCGTTATCATATCTTCATTTTGAGACGACCTATTATCTTCAGGGGGATCTTCTGAAGGCTATACTGCAGATAATCGGCTGAATATACTACAGCCGATCCTTTGGAAGAGATATGTGGAAGCGGATAAATATGTCCCTCAGATATGTCCCTCAGGACATTGTAAATACTACGGATCTCTGAGATATAAAATTATAAGAAGCAGTGTTATAAGGAGGCAGCTTTGCAATACGAATTTCTGAAAAATTTTCCAAAACGAATGAAAAATGTAGGTCTGTACGGTGTTCTTATCCAAAACAGTATTCAGAAGACATCCTGGAAACAGTTTGGATTTTTGAAATTTGATGAACAGATGAATCTTATTTTTGCAGTAATGCTTTATATTATGGAGCAGTCTTTGCGGGAAGAGAACTGTACTATGGATGATATCGGCGCCTATATTGATACTGTCAATACCAGATATCTGGGTAAAGAAATCTCCTATGATGACTGCAGAAAATTAGGAGATTTTGTTGTCAATGTGATCTTATCAAATGAAGGCCGTGCCATGTATTTTGACGGCTATGATTTTGAATGACCGCGCGTCGCATTCTCGTTACTTCAGTGAACTTAAATGAAAAACTAAATTCCAGCTGTGGATTATCTCAGTAAATATGCGGGATTAAATTCTGTAATGCACCTTAACAATTCCATTTTTTTGCCTTATAATGAACTTGTAAGCACCCATGATTTATGTTTTTATGCATACTAACCGGGCATCTGAAAATAGTGTGCGAGACTAAATTCCACATGCCTTATGTGCAAGACTAAATTCTGGTGCAGTGAAATCTGCCTGTGCTTTACTATTTTATTTTATGAGTTTTGGACTAAGCATAACATCATCAGGTGCGATTGCCTTTAATCCTAATGCTTTGTGCAGTTTGTTGTCCAAGAGTAAAAGAGAGAGTTCATATGGGCTATGTCCATTAAGACTGTCTCTTTTTTCATTGTTTATGTGATTCATCATAAGTCTGACTTTCTCGTCATTTAAATCAGCAAATGAACTCCCTTTCGGACGGATGTAGCGGATATACTCGTGGTTCTTTTCGCAGGCACCTTTTTGCCAAAAGCTATATGGATCACAGTAAAAGACAGTCGTGCTTTTACTTCTGTTACAGAATTCCTCCATCTCTTCACGAGCTGAGAATTCCGAACCTCCATCCGTGAGAATCACCGGAAAAAGCTTTTTGAATGTATCCTGCCCCAGCACTGTTTCAAGCCATACAAAGACCTCTAACACGCATTCCTGGTCTTGATATTCCAATAGAAATATAAGCATAAGATTGCAGTTGCGGAATGTAAAGGTCAAGAGAGCGCGGTTTTCGCCTTTCTTTCCTTCCACGCAGTCCATTTCCACAACATTTATATTTGGATGATCTTTCATATAATTCTGGAAATCTTCGTAGTTATGACCTTGACGATAAGAACGATCTTTTGCACTGGTCTGTGTAGGTTTCTTGCGTTTCTTATAACGTACAGAACGCCTTAAGTCACCATTGCGGACATCGAATACACAATCATTGATGTAGGAGTAAAGTGTTCTTCTGGAGCAACCCAATTCTTCTGCATGAGTAGCATAAATATGACCGATGGACTGATGTTTCTCCTTGATCAATGGAACCAATAAATCATTCATGGATTGAATGCTTTCCGGAGTCTGGTTAATGCCGGCTCTGCAATCGACTAGCACGCTACGGTACTCATCATGGGCATATTTGGATGAATAAAACCTTCTGGGCATAAGACAATGGGTCTTTTTACCACAGCCATTACATACGTAGGGTGGTTTATTCAGTTTCTCACATTCAGCTGTCTCATATGCGGGACATATATCAGTGCAGCGAAAGGATGGTTTTCTGCAAAGCTTACAATGAATGCCACACATCTTATCACACAAGCATGTCATCTTACAGTTCTTGCGATGAATACATGGCGGATGAGTGTAACCTGAATCCGGACGTTCTTTTGTATGTGCGTGGAGACGTACTTCCTTTGATATGGTAGATGGATTTTTACCAATAATTCGTCCAATTTCAGCGAAGCTTCTATTCTCAGTAAGACCTTTCTCGATATCAACACGCTGTTCAAATGTTAAATGTTTCTGATTGCCTTTATTCTTCATAATTATCTCCAATCTGCACAGGCAGGCAATCAGCTGCAAGTACATTATACGGAGTAATGCTTATCAAAGACAATATGGCAAATATGTATGCAAAAGTAACTTCGACCTATATGGAATTTACTCTTGCATTTGGTCCAAAACCAGAATTTAGTTTTTCATTTAAGTGTTACTTCAGTGATGAGTTAGAGCTTGAATGAAAAAGTAAATTCTACATTCTAATATACCTTGATTTTATGCGGGATTAAATTCTATTTTCAGAGATATACAACTTTATTTTTTTAGTATATAATGCTTTTATACGGCATAAACAGCATAGTTTTTTGCATGATAAAAGGACATCTGGAAATAGTGTGCAGGACTAAATTCCACATGTCTGTTGGAAAGACTAAATTCTATGCAATGAAACTTGCCTGTGCCTGTACTGTTATTTTTATTTTATTAATTCTGGTATCAATGTGACTTCATCGGCTGGTATCTCTGCCAATCCTAATGCTTTATGAAGTCTGTTATCCAGCAGGAGACGGGATACTTCATATGGACTGTGTCCATTGAGGCTGTCCCGTTTTTCACTGTTGATATGATTTAATAACAGCAGCGTTGTCTTGTCTGTCATTTTTTCAAAGCTTGTTCCTTTTGGAAGGACATACCTTATATATTCATGATTCTTTTCAAGAGCACCTTTTTGATCAGAACGGTTGGGATCACAATAATAAATGCGTGTGCGTACTTCCCCGTTTTTGCTATATTCCAGACTCTGCCGGTCCTGAAATTCATGCCCGTTGTCCGTAAGTATCACTTCAAAAAGTTTCTGAAACAGTTCAATTCCAAGTAAGTTTGTTAAATGATCAAAAATCCTGGTTACTTCTTTCTGCGTCTGTTCTTCTAAAAGAAACATAAGCATAAGGCTGCAGTTTCGAAAAAACATAGTCAGAAAGCAGGGGCTGGTACCCTTTGCTCCTTCAACGGTATCCATTTCGACTATATAAACAGATTTGTTTGCCGCGATATATTCCAGGAACTCTTTGTAGCCCCTGTCTTTTCGAAAACTCCTGTCTTTAAGACTGGCAGCAGTTTTTCTTTTTCTCTGCTTGTATACTACTTTGCGGCGCAGATCTATATTTCTGGCCTGAAAAACGCCACGGTCTATGTAAGAATATATGGTTCTTCTGGAACAGGCGATCTCATCAGCATGAGATGCGTAGATGTGGGCAATGGACTGTCCTTTTTTGAGAAGCGGTGACAACAGGTCGTCCAGTTTCTGTATACTTTCTGGTGTCTGCTTGATCCCTTCTCTGCTTGTGGTCCTAAGGGCTTCATAGGTGTCTTGGGCGTATTTTGAAGAATAGATCTTTTTGTCCATCATGCAATTCGTTCTCTTGCTGCAACCATTGCACACATAAGGCGGTTTATTTAATTTCTCACATTCTCTTGGTTTATAAAATTTACAAACATCGCTGCATCTGAATTTTCTGCAGAGGATACATTTGCGCCGGCATTCATTATCACCGCACATATGCATGACATTACATATATTTGTCCGGGGCTTTGAACTATCATAATTATTTGCACAGGGAATAGGGGCAAATGCATCTGCACTTCTTTCCCTGATAATAGAATGACGTCTGACTTCTTTGGATATGGTACTTGGATCCTTGTTTAATTCTATTGCAATACTTCTAAATGAATCACCGTTATTTAAATGCTGTTCGATTACAATACGTGCAGATAAGTCAAGATGTTTTTGGTTGCCTTTTGGTCTTCCTGTATTCATTTTATCCTCCTTCTGCACAGGCAGGGGGATCATCTGCAGTAGTATTTTATAAAAAGAAGAAGGAAAAATCCATGCAGAAGTAATTTCTACAGGTATAGAATTTACTCTTGCAAGGTAGAATTTAAAAATACATTTAACCGACGCGCAATTTTTTTGTTAAAAAAAGAACGTATGTTTACAGAATAAGATATCTA
>ERZ791889.720-NODE-720-length-11278-cov-3.020315_pt1 | contig 11278 bp, 10 predicted proteins | sample MGYA00510156_ERZ791889 | MGnify/ENA primary metagenome ERZ791889 (study PRJEB30046, sample SAMN00792108) | human gut metagenome | study: EMG produced TPA metagenomics assembly of the A metagenome-wide association study of gut microbiota in type 2...
TAAAAATATATAGTATATTTCAAGAAAAAAAGGTATAATGTAAATATAGATAATTACAATTTATATTATAATTAAGATTTTACACTAAAGGGCATACATTGGAGATGGTGTGGGGTTAATTTACCGTAATGTCATAGAAGAAAATAAAAAATTCCAGATTTTACTCTGGAATTTTTTTATTTTTTAACCTTATCTAAAATATTTTAAAAGTAAATTTATTCTATTTTTTATTTCTTCTAATTGTTCCCTTATTTCTTTTATATATTCTTTCTCAACTTCTTCATCAGAACTTTCATTTTTATTATAGTTATCTTCATTATCGTATTTCCATAGTTTGAAAAGTCTTACTATCATAATAGGAAGACCTGTAAAACAGAAAATAGTAAATAGTACCCAAAGATGAAGGGATTCCAATTTTGCCTTTTTTATTTCTTTTTTCAAAAGAAAATATATTCTAAAAAATACAAATATTTCTTCCAATAACTATACTAATATCATTTTAACTATCTGTTAAACCTCTTTTTTACACTTAATCTTCATCTTCATAATAATATTCTTTTAATTTAAGACGTTTACGAGTATTAATATCATATTCTAAATCTTCAGTCATATATCCATTTTTTATTACAAGTTCTCTTAATTCCTTCGTAGAAAGATCTGGCAAATTATTTTCAACTCTTGAAAGTTGTACTTCAAGCATATATTTTACTCTTTTAAGATGATTATATTCTGGGCATATATCTATTTGCTCTGCTATTTGTTTTATTTTATCTTTGATTCTAAGTTTTTTCTCTTCTACAGTTTCTTTTCTTCCATAGAATACTCTTTCATAAAGATTTTTGTACATATAAGGTTTTAATATATCTTTAAATTCTTCTGGTTCAGGAAGATCTAAATATATAAACCTTGGATGTGTATAAAAAAGATAAAAATCAAGATAACCATGTCTTCCTACTCCATATTCCCTTTCAAGAATTTTTTCAGCATTTTTTTTAACTTTTTCATCTACATTTTTTATCATCATTATACTTATTAAAAATGCTATCTCTTGTCGTATATCTTCTATAGCGTATTTTTTCATATTTTTTTCTATTTTTTTAATTAATTCTAAAAAATCATTATCTTTCTTTTCCATAGTTTCTCTTTTAAAAAAATTAATCTTTTCTCTTTAAGCAGAATATAAGTCCTATACTTAATAAAACCAAATGAATATACTTTAGAAAAATTAAGTTAGAAATATACGTATAAATTAAATAAAAAATAACTTCTACTAAAAGAGTTAATGTTAATATATTCTGTCTTGAAGTGCTTGTTGTTTTTTCTTTAAATTTTTTTAAATTTCCTTTCAAATCAATGATCAAAAGAATAAGTAATATAATTAGTATTGCTTTTCTAGCATAATCCCAAAAAATTATTTCTTCATAGTAATCATAAAATAAATTTATAACACTTTTTATTACAAGTACCAGTATTATTAAACTTTCTTTTTTTAAAATATTTTCTCTCATGTTTCAATATCTCCTATATTTTGTATAAAAGGGGCTTTTATACCCCTTTCGTTTTATTTATTACTTAAATGTTTCCATTCTGTTTTTTCTTCATCATTAAGATCTAATCCAAAAATAACATTTACTATTAAAGAAATTTTTTCTCTATATGTTTCATCAATTACTTGTCTTGTTAATTCAGATAGTTCTTTTCCTATTGTATCTACAAATTTTTCATCCATTTTATAATCTGTTTCTTCTAAGGAATTGCAAATTTCTCCTATGGCTATTAAGGCAACATCTTTATTCGCTTTTTCTAGTTTAACTATTTTTAGTAATTTTTGAACCATTTTTTCTACCATTTTATCATTTCTCATAGATACTTTTCTGCTGTAGCTTTTTCCTATAGCATAGATATAAGCGTCAATATCTAAAGAAGTTTCAGAAATCTCCATAAATTTTCTCATAAGTACTGGATTGTCAGCAGATATTTTTCCTAAGCTTCTAACTATATGAGAAACATAGCTTCTGTTTAAGTTATCTTCTAATAGATCTTCTAAAATTTTAACTGATTCTTGATCTTTTACTATTCCCAAAGCCATAATAGCTTTTACAATTGTATTTAAGTTATTGTTATTTCCCATTGCGATTGGATTTAAAATATTTCTACAATCTTTTTTAAATTCTTCTTTTCCTGCATCACTCATATCGTTGTAGATAAACGCACCTATATCAAATAAAATTCCTTTTAACATATCATAGTTTTCAAGTTTTTTTATTGTATCTATAGTTACCTTTTCAAAACTTCCTCTATTACTAGCTTCTTTTATGTCTGATATAGTTTGAGAAAGTTTAAATTTAGCATTATTTTTAGCTTGTGCTTCTAATGGACTTGTTTTCTTCTTAGTAAATCCAGCCTTTTTTCTAAATTTATCTAAAAGAATACAACTAGTTTTTAAACTTTCTAATTCAACTTTTGGATTAATCTCTTTAACTTCTGTTGAGGATACCTTATTACCTTTTTTCTCTTCTTTTGAAGAAGTAGCTGTTTCTATGCTTACAGTAATTTTATTTCTTACATCACTTCCTACATATCCACTAAGATTTAGGACTTTATTTTCATCAACACTAGCAAATAAAGTTAAAACAGTTCCTGCAGGATAAAGTTTATTTAGTTTTATTTTTCTAGAAGCTATCTTTCTATTTGGAAAATCTGTTTTGTTTCCTCTACCTATATAGATTGGAAATTCAATTTCATCAGTAGCTACTGGAAGGCTGTAAGTATGAGGTAATTGAAACTTTTCTACTGGTAAAGCTGTTCCAGCTTTTATCAAAAGAGAAACATGACCTTTTAGTAATCCAAGATTTATATTATCATTTACTCTAGAAGTACCAAGTGTTAGTAAAGATGCTTTTGAAGTATTATCTATAACTATTTTTTCTTTTTCTAGTATATTATTATAGTCATTAGCTATATCTATTGATTTTTCTGATATAGTAACTATTTTTTCTTTCTTTAAACTTTCCTTTAATACAGAAAATTTTTCTAGGCAATATTGATAGAAAGCAGCACCTTTTGCTACAGCTAAATCTGGATCATTAATAGAAATTGGAGCTATTCCAAAAAACTCTTGTATTCTATCTTTTATCATATAGAATTTAGTCATTCCACCATTTAATATTATGCAATCAACATCAATATTAGGTTCAATTTCTTTAGCTTTTGCCAACACATCAATAATAGGGTAGATAATATTATTTGTATCTTTATCTGATACTAGTTTATCTATATTTCCTATTGATTGTTTTGTTAGATGTTTTCCCATTATAGGAGATAAAGTATCTTCTATCTCTTTTTTAGTTAAGTAAGCTTCAAATTCCATTCCTTTGTATAGATCCATCTCTGAAATTTCAAACTCTTCATCATCTGAAACTTTATTTCCAGAAAATCTAGAGTTAAATATTTTATCGCTTAACTCTAATTTTAGGTATTCTGCTTTGCTTTCCATTATTTGTTCTAGTTCGTTAGTATCAACTTCATCAGAAGAACAGTCATTATATTCTAAAAATTCTTTAACTAATTTTTTAGCTAAAATATTATCAAAATCATCTCCACCAATTCTTGTATATCTACCAACAGCAATTTCATCTATTACTGGAAAGTTAAACTCTTTGTTGTTATACACTTTGTATAGTGCAACGTCTAATGTTCCTCCTCCTAAATCATAAACTAATACATTTTTAGGAGTTGAAAAATCTAAAGTTTCTCTAGGAATTTCCTCATTAGAAACCATATTTGCTATATTATATATTACGGCTTTTGGCTCGTATAATAAGACATTATTAAGATAATTTCCTTTACTGTCTTTAGATTTTATTCCAGCCAAATCAGCTGCTTCTAAAGTAGCATTACATTTATCTTGGTCAAAAGAAGCTGGTATTGTAATTATTATATCTTTAGGTTCTTCTGACAAAGATAATTTATCTTTTATTCCAGAAACAAGATGTTTTAGTATTCTGGAAGAAACATCTTCTGGTTTTTTATCTAGTATTTTTTCATCTAAAGGTAAAGTATCATAATATCCTATATAGTTTTTTACGGATTTCATTACATTACCATATTTTTTTCCATATTGATTTTTTGCAAAATCTCCTACAAAATATTTATACTCTTTAGTTTTAGGATCATATTTATAGTAAACTACAGATGGTAAAACTTCTTTTGATTCAATTCCACCTTCTTTTCCGTATCTACTTATTTTACAAATTTGCGTAATAAATTTTCCATTGCTTCCTAAATGTCCATAAGATATCGCCGAATTAGTTGTACCTAAATCTATTCCAAAATATAATTTTTCTGCCATTGTATTTCCCCCCTATTCTTCTACTTCTTCAACCTTTGGTATAGAAATAATAATATCTTTATATTTATAGCCTGGAGCCACTACTTTTAATTTTTTTATTTCTCCATCTTCAAATTCATTTCCTATATAATCCATTTCTGCTATATCTTCAGCAGTTCCAGTAAAAATACTGTCCATTTCTCTAATAGGAACAATTCCTGTATCTTTTATAAATTTTATTATTGATTTAATAAACATAAGAACCCTTTTTACTTCTTGAGGAATTTCTATATTATTTTTTCTTATATCTTTTAATAGTTCCTCTGTTAAAGGCATTTTATCTAAAAAGTTTCCATATTTACCAGAGTTTAATGACACAAAGAATTCTTTTATTTGCTCATTTACAGCATTCTCTGTTTCTTCTTGAATTTTTTCTCTTAACTCTTCAAAACCTCTTTGAATTAATAAAAGACTACTTTTATATTGATCTCTTTCTAATTTAACAGATTCTAAAGTTTCTATTTCCTTAATATTTTCTTCTTTTTCTTCTTTATCATCTTCTATCAGTACTTTTACATTATCAAGGATATCTTTTGTATTTTTTCTTTTTCTGATTCCTAAAAGATTTGCTACTTCATACTTTATATCTGTTATTATTCCATTGGCTTCATAACGCTTTAAGAATTTTATTTTCTTTCTAAGTTCAATTTCACTATTTAAATAATTTTCTTTTTCTCCAACGATTCTTAAAACAAGTCCCAAAGGAATATATAGTTTTAATTTATAGTTATCTCCTTCCTTTTTACTAAAAACATATTCTTCATATTTTTTGCAAAATTCAAAGTATGCTTCTCTTGATCCATCACACATCTCTATGAAAAGTTTAAAAAGTTCATTAGATTTATCTTTGTATTCATCTCTTCTTTCTTGTGAGTTAATACCAAATTTTCTCATCATAAGGATAAGATGTTCTTGTTCAAAAGAAGTTACTTCATTTGGAAAAACTTCATTTTTTAAAACTATTTGTCTATATTTTCTTAATTCATCGTCTTTAAATTTTCTTGTTATTAGTTTGATATAAGTTAAGAAAGAAGGTCTTTCTAATGTTAATATTTGAATTATAAAATTATTCTCTATTAAATCAAAAATATTATCTCTTCTTCCCTCAGTTTCAAAATGATTTTCTACAATTTTTCTAACTTGGTTACCATACTTTACCATTATTTTTCCCCCTTTTTTAAAATTCATATATTTCCTCATTCTCTGCATACTCACAATTAAAATATCCTTTTTTCTCTAAATCCTTTAACAAGACTTCCTCTTTATCTTTTCTTGGTTTATAGTGAGTAATTAGAGTTTTCTTAGCATTAATTTTTAAAATTAAATCCTTTATTCCAGAATAAGTTTCATGTAAAGAATAATCTAAATGGAGCTTTTTAACTTTTTCTAGCAGTTGATTTTTCTTAACAGTTATGAATATTATTTTTTCATCTGTAAATTTTAAACTTTCATCTATTAAGAAAACATTTGAAAACTCTATATTTTCTTTTTCCTTTATGATATTTATCATATTATTTATTGGTTGATCCACATATACTTTTACTCTTAGATATTGAAAACTAGTATTTTTTAATAAGTTTTGTAAAAGAATTACTAGTTCCATTCCGCTGTTAACTTGATTTATCTCTAAGTTTACTTGGTTATATAGAACAACTTCTTTAAAAATATCATTTTGAATAGAATAGCTATCTTCCCACTTATTTTCTGAAGACTTAGTTTTCCTAAAAACATTTGTAGAATTTATTATCAACAAGTCTATATCACTCAAATTAGGCAACTGATACTTTTCAACTAAAGGATAATCTATATCTGAAAAATCTCCAGTATATAGAATCTTTTTATCTTCAGTTTCCAATAAAGTCATAGAAGCACCTAAAATATGTCCACTAGGATAAAATGTAAAAGAATATCCTTGTTTATCTATCCTTTTATTAAAAGGATAATCAGACAACATTCCTATTGCTTTATCAACTAAAATTTCTTCATAGATAGAATATTTTTCAATTCCAGCATGTTTTTTCAAGATATTTAACTGAAGTTCTGTAAAATCTTTTGTATATTCTGTGCAAATAATCTCTTTCTTATATGGAAGTTTTGAAACTAAAAGTGGTAGAGCTCCGTTGTGGTCGTAATGTGCGTGAGAAAGAAAAATTCCATTAATATCATTAAAGGTATCAAAATTTGAAAGTTTTAAAAGCTCACTAAAACTTGGATATCTTCTTTTTTTCTCATATCTTATTCCTGCATCAAAAAGAAAATGCTTTCCATTACAATAAAGGTAGTAACAAGAAGCACCAATTTCATCTCCACCGCCAATACTGAAAAAAAAGTTTTCTAACATTTTTTCACCTCTTTTCTAGTTTTAATTCTTAGACTAGTGTTAACTGCTTTTTATTTACATCTTGGATTTTTTTCTCTTTTTTTAAAATACTTTCTTTTTTAGCCTCGTTAATAGTGGCATTTGCACCGACTTCTCCGATTAATAGTTTAGAATTTTTGTTATGTAATTTATAATTTTCGATTGCTTTTTCTTTGTTAAAGTTAGCATAGCAATATAAACAACCGTGAATACAAGTGTTATACTCTCCTATATCATAACTTTTTATACAACCGCACTCCTCTCTTTGAAATTGATCTTTTTTATCATAAACATTTATTCCTAAAATTTTTGAAATCAAACGGTCATCAATACATTTTCCTTTTTGTACACCATATTTAGAGAAATCCCCATTTTCAGAGCAAGTTTCTATAACCATATTATATTTATTAGCTATTTCAACAAATTTTTTAACTATCTCTATTTTTTCATCTTCCTTTGGAACTCTTATTCTTAAAGACTTTGTATTTCTCTCTGTTTTTTTATACAAGTCCACAAAACTTATTACACACTTTTCAGTATAATTTCCCAATTTTTCACATAATCTTTCAAAAGCTCTAAAATGATAATCTAAATTATATTTTTCACTTAGAAATATCGGATCATATCTAAAGACCATTTTTTCTTTTCCAATAGTTTTTGCCAAAAAGATAAAATTTTCTATAATTTTTTTCTTATCAATTACACAAGGCTCTACATCTTTTCCATAAGGGGAGATTGTATATTGAAAATAGTATTTGTAATCCTTTAATTTTATTAGATTTTCCTCTGTTGTCAAAGGAATAGCATTTTTTGTCCAAAATACAAAACAATCTACATCTTCTTTTTTTAGACTAATTTTTCTTATTTGATTGGTGTTCATAGGATTTTTTACATAGACAAATCCCTCTTCTAATCTATTAAAAAACCAATCACTATAAAAAGCTGGTATATCTGTTCTTCTACTTACACTTATTATCATATTAAGCTCCTTTTCTTAAAAAAATTCTTCTTTTGTTAAAGTAATTATTTGGTAGCAAAATTGTGAATCAGAGTTTACTGGGTATCTTGAAAGAGTTTGATCACAATCTCCACTACATACTGAATGTTTTTTACATAAACAAGGTAAATATTTTATAAAATCCATTTTATCTTTTGGGTATCTTATTTGAGGATTGATGTATTCTAATTTTCTAGTAAAGTCGTGAGTGCTTACACTTGATGAATCTTTTAAAATATATCTGTGATTGTATTGAAAAACTTCCATTATTTCTAATAATCTTTCTCTGTCTCTGAACTCTCTTGATTTTCTATGGGCAGATATTAAAACTAGATTTTTTTCATTAAAGTTGCTATTTCTAATTGTATTTTTTAAATTTTCAAATGTTTCTTGGTCAAACTCTCCAATAGATTTTGGAAACATAATAACGTTATAATTTGATTTGTTTAGTTTACAAATATTTTCTATTCTAGCATTAATAAATTTTTCTCCAAAAAAGTCTGAATAATCCCATTTTATACAGTCTAAACCTGTGTAATTATAATTTATTTTTGTGTTTTCTGTTGCTTTTTTTAACCCCCATAAATCTAAACCACAACCGCAACCAATTGATAAAATATTGTAGTCGTTTTTTATAAAGTCTTTTTCTATTAAATCTTCGTATAATTTGGCATACTCCACATAATATGCTAATAAATATCTTGCTAAATAAAATTTTTGAAGAGTGGAATCGTTGTAATTAGGCAAACTATCTCCATAAAAATTTAATTCTCTTAATTTGCAAAGGGAACTAGCTTTTGATATTTCAGTTTTAAAGTCATTAAAAATATTGTCAAATTTATCTAAAACCATATAATTCATACTCATAATTCTTTCCTCCCAATCTGTTTTTCTTGTTGTGAGTTAATTATACAAAAAAGAAATTACTTTTTTGTCTGAGCGATTACATTTTCTATTTGACAATCTTTTCTTCATTAATATTATAGGTTATCTTGATAAAAAATAAAAGTTATTAAAGGTTTGCGGAAAATATTTTTTATTAGAAAAAGGTAATTTTTTGAAAAAAAATGTAATTTCAAAATAATAGAATAAAAATAAAGAGGTGATTTTATGGAAGTATATATTCAAGAAAAAGGGAGTGCTTTGAGAAAGGAAAAAAATCATTTTTTAATTGAAACAAAAATAAATTCAAATTGTATTTCACCTGAGAAAGTTACTTCAATTATTATGGAAGATAGTACTTCAATCACTACTGGAGCTATAAAATTAGCAATAGAAAATGATATTCCATTGTTTTTATCAGATGGATTAGGAAATATTTATGCGAAAATATGGAAACCATCTTTTGGAAAAAATAGTTTAGTAAGATTACAACAATTAAAAGTTTTTAATTCTAAATATGGAAACAAAATTGGTAGAGAATGGATAATAAGTAAGATAGAAAGTCAAAAAAAACATATTATAAAAATTTATCAAAGAAGAAATTTGAATTGTGTTCAAGAAATAAAAAAGTTTAATAATATAATCTATCAAATAAAAGAGATTGATATAAGGATAGAAAATTATTCTAATACAATAATGGGATATGAGGGGATTGCAAGTCAATTGTATTATTCAATCATAGAAAAAATGTTACCTGAAAATATAAATTTTACGGGAAGAATTAATCAAGGCGCAGAGGATATTTATAATGCTGTACTTAATTATTCATTTGGAATTTTATATACAAAAGTAAATCACATATTAACTGTTGCTGGATTTGATACTAAAATTGGGATTTTTCATAGTAATTTAATAGGAAAAGATTCCTTTCTTTATGATTTTATAGAACAATTTAGATTTATAGCTTGGGAAGTTACATTTAGATTATTTAGTAGAAAAATATTTAAGAAAAGTTATTTTGATGAAAATGTAAAACTTTTAACATTAGAAGGAAGAAGAGTTATTCTTGAAGAAATGTATCAAAAATTAAATAGGGTAAACGATATTAATAATGAAAAGTATTCTTATAATGAGCTTATGAAAAAAATTACTTATAATCTTAGAAAGGATTTGCTTGAAAATGAAATATATAATAGTTTATGATATTTCACAAGTAAAAAATAGAAAAGAACTAAGTGATTATTTATTAAGTGAAAGATTTATAAGAATACAAAAATCGGTATTTTTGGGAGATGCCTCTTTAAAAGAGATAAAAAGAATAATGAAAGAATGTAATGACCTAATAAAAAATAAAAATGATTCAATAATTATTTACCCAATTTGTAGGGAGGATTTAAACAAATCAGTTTTTATTGGTGTAACTTTTGATATTGAAACTCTTGAAAGATTTAAATATTTTATTACTTATTGAGGTGACGAATATGAAAATGTTGATAACTTATGATATAGTCAGTACAAAAATTAGGAATAGACTGATTGATAAACTTTTTGACTTTGGATTTCAGAGAATACAAAATTCTATTTTTATTGGAGATATATCCAGTAAAAAAATAGATAAATTTGTTAAAAATATTGAAGAAATAATAAAGCTAAGAGAAGATTCAGTATATTTATTTTCAATTTGTGAAGAAGATTTTAAAAATGGAATTTTTTTAGGAAAGTTTATAGAAAATAAAAAATATATCGATTCAGAAGTTATATTTTTTTGAAAAATACTTGCAAAAATTAAAAAAATATGTTATAAATAATTATAAATAGGTTGCGGAAATGAGAAAAATAAAAAAAAGTATTTTTAACTGTTGGAAAAATCTTTTTTTAAACCCGCGGAGAACATTAAAAAAACATAGAAAAAAGGGAAAAAAGTAGGAAAAAATTGCCGTTTTATAGTAGAAAACCGCGACGGATTTTTCTCTATAAAATGGCTTAAAATAAGATTTATAGTAAAAAAATGCTATTAAAAAGATTGTCCAGTAAAAACAAGGATTGAAACAATTGTCATTTTGTTACCCCCTTTTAATTAATATTTTATTAAAAAGATTGTCCAGTAAAAACAAGGATTGAAACCTAGCAATAAATTAATATTAAATGTTATTGAAGCAAATTAAAAACATTGTCCAGTAAAAACAAGGATTAGAAATTTTATTAGTAATATTTACAAAATAAAAAATAATTTTAGGGTGTAATAAATTGTGAAAAAATATTAGCTTATGGGACTTATGCTGAAAAAGGCGTTTTATACACAAAAGATGGTTATAAAATAAAGGATAAAGATAAATATTATGCAACTTGTAGAGGAAAGATAACTAAAACAGAAAAAAATACATATACATCTAAAGGGACAACTTATGAGTATGTAAAAGGTACTGGGTATAAGAGATATTGGAAAGATAAATAAAAATTATAAAAATATTAGAAGATTAGGAGAAATCATTTTTTTAATGACTTCTCTTTTTTTATTATATTAGTCACAAAAAAAATTATAAAGTATAACAAAAAAGTAATTCTCCCGAAAAAAATGTAATTTTCATATAGTAGAATAATGGCATACAGATAAAGAAATGTAATGAAAGTTATATTTCTAATAATAAAA
>ERZ791889.721-NODE-721-length-11262-cov-5.841885_pt1 | contig 11262 bp, 10 predicted proteins | sample MGYA00510156_ERZ791889 | MGnify/ENA primary metagenome ERZ791889 (study PRJEB30046, sample SAMN00792108) | human gut metagenome | study: EMG produced TPA metagenomics assembly of the A metagenome-wide association study of gut microbiota in type 2...
ATTATAATCTCATCTGAGTTTTTTATAGATTCTCTCAATGATTCATACATTGTTATTCTATTATTTGATATTAACCCATAACTTTCACCTTTTTATTTATAGCGTAGATTTTAAGCTTGTAATTGTTTATTTAATTATAATATATATTATCTTGAATTACAATTAAATAAATTTTTAATGTCTAAAATAATAAACTCTTTATATTTTTACAGTTTCCACACTTATTAAAAACACAGTCATACTTTTTTCTAGTCTTTAATCTAAATTTTAAAACAATACCTCTTAATTCATTATAATCTATTAAGAGGTATTATTTTATCCAATTTTATTTAACATCTATCATTTTACTAAATCCATTTAACAATTTTGTTTTAAACTTATCATCAAACTCCTCTTCTATTAAAACTTTTATATCAGCAACCATTCTCTTAAATAATCTTTCATCAATATCATATTTTTGTTCCTCTAGATTCTTAAATATCTTAATCATTGCAGTTAATGCCATATCTCTATTCGCTCTCTTTTGTTTTAAAATCTTCAATAATCTTTCTAAAATAGCATTAATTGTAGACTCCTCTAAATAAAGCATCTCATCTGTATTAAATGTTTCTCCTATTCCATAAATATATGGGTTGATTTCTAAACTTTCCACAGAAATTGTCAAGAAATTAGTTATTATCTTTTTATTATATTTACTAATTTTTGCTAAAGCTCTTGCTAAGTTTTCATGGTAGTTTCTAGCAGCAGATTTGTCTAAAAGCTTTTCAATCTCCTTCTCTTTATTAGTTTCTCCAATACGCTCTAATGCAATGATTGCTTTTGTTATATTGTCTTTGTTATAGTTATTTAACATATACTCTAAACATAGCATATTTTCACAAGCTTTTACAAAGTTCTTCTTTCCATTAGTTGACATAGAATCATATATTTGACTTCCTAAATCAAATAATATCCCTTTTAATAGTCTATGGTTTTCTAATTTTCCTAGCTCATCAATTATAGCGTTTTCAAATTTCTCTTTATTCGTACTATTGATTATATCAGTTTTAGTTTGATCTATTTTAAATTTTGCATCATTAAATCTTGAATTTATATATGTAGTTTTCTTAACCCCATTATATCTTTTTTTAATATCTTCAAGTATCACAGCAGAAGTTCTCAAAGTTTCCATTTTTGTTCCAATATTTAATTCCTTTGAATCAGTAGATACTATTTTACTAGCTTTTTCATTATTATTTGATTTTGTTGTTTCCATTATTACACTGATTCTTTCATATTGATTGTCTCCTACATATCCATTAAAATATAGGTTTTTATTTTCATCAATAGTTAGATTTAAAGTTATAGGTGTTCCTGGAGCATAAGTTTTATTTAATACAATCTTTCTAGTATTGATTTTTCTCATATGTGGAGAATCTGTTCTTGGCTCATTTCCTAAATATATTGGAAGTTCAATCTCTTTAGTATTTACAGGAATAACAAGATTTTCTAATTTTATATCTTTTATTGGAAGTTTAGTTCCCTCTTTAACTAAAAGTTTTGCATGTCCCTTAGTTAATCCTAGATTTATAGTCTCATTTACTATTACATTTCCTAAAGTTAATGGTGTTGCACTACTTTTGCTAGTTGAACCTTGATTATTTGTTATAAAATCTATCTCTTTTTCAAAATTCTTTAAATTATTTAATTCAACAATATTTTTCTTCTCTTTAACACTATCTAAAATAGATGGTGTATTTTGAATCTTCTCTAAAAAATTTACTTTCTCACTACAATATTGAAAAAATGCTGCTCCCTTAGCCACTGCCAAATCTGGATCATTTACAGTTATAGGATCTATATTAAACAGCTCCTTTATTCTATCTTTTATCAGATAAAATTTAGTCATTCCTCCATTTAAAACAACGGCATCTATTTTTAAATCATGTCCCCCTCTTTTATATTTAGCTAGAACATCTAAAACAGGAAATACTATATTTTTCATATCTTCATCAGATACAAGCTTTTCTATTCTATTTATATCATTTAAAGAGAGGTGTCTAGCTAATATAGGTTCGTATACTTTTTCTATATCACTTTTAGTAAGATAGTCTTCAAATTCCATTCCTTTGTATATGTCCATTTCAGAGATTTCAAATTCTTCATCATCAGAAACTTGAGATCCTGCAAATTTAGCATTGAAAACTTTATCACTTAACTCTAACTTTAAAAATTCTGCTCTACTCTCCATAAGTTGTGTAAGTTCATCTAAATCAACATCATCAGGAGAGCAACCATTATATTCAATAAAGTCATCAACCAATTTTTTAGATAATACCTTATCAAAACTATCTCCCCCTATTTGTGTATATCTCCCAATAGCCAACTCATCTATTATTGGAAAATTGAACTCTTTATTATCATACACACAATATAGTGCTACATCTAAAGTTCCCCCTCCTAAATCAAATACTAAAACATTTTTCTTTTCTGAAAAGTCCAAAACATTTAAAGGTATCTCTTTATTAGAGATCATATTAGCAATATTATATATAACTGCCTTTGGTTCACTTAATAATATGTTTTCTAAATAATTTCCATTTTTATCTTTTACATTTATCCCAGCAATTTCTGCAGCTTCTAAAGTTGCACGACGTTGATCAGGGTCAAAAGATGCTGGTATTGTTATTATCACATTTTTAGGAGTTTCAGCTAATGTCAACTTCTCTTTTATTCCTAAAACAAGATGATTTAATATTTTAGCTGAAACATCTTGAGGTCTTTTGTCATCTATTTTTTCATCTAAAGGTAGTGTTACAAGTTCTCCCATATAGTTTTTAACAGATTTCATAACGCTACCATATTTTTTACCAAACTGATTTTTTGCAAAATCCCCAATAATAGGATTATAGCAATTTTTTTTCATATCATATTTATAGTAAACTACAGAGGGCAAAGTCTCTTTTGCCTCTATCCCTCCTTCTCTCCCATATCTATTAATCTTACATACTTGTGTTGTAACCTTTTTATTACTGTCTACATATCCATAGGCTATTGCTGAGTTTGTTGTTCCTAAATCAATTCCATAATATAAATTTTCTGCCATTACTCTTTCACCTCTTCAACTTTTGGTATAGAAATCACTATATCTTCATATCTGTATCCAGGAGACACTATTTTTAATAGTTTTGTTTCCTCTCCTATAAATTCATCTCCAATATAATCCATCTCGTCGATATCATCTGCATCTCCTTCAAATATAGAGTTCACTTCTCTTATTGGAGTTATTCCTTGATCTTTTAAGAACTTAATAATATTCTTTACTGATATTAATATTCTATTTATATCTTGCGATGGTTTTTGTTCTCTATTCTTTCTAATATTTTTTAATGTCTCCTCTATTAAAGGCATTTTATCTAAAAAGTTCCCATATTGTGCTGAGTTTAATGCTACAAAGAAATCTTTTAATCTATCATTTATTGCATTATTTACCTCATCTTCCATTGTCTCCAAAGCTTCTTTATAGTTTCTTTCACATAGATTTAAACTGCTTTTTAATTGCTCATTTTCAAGTTTTAAAGTTTCTAATGTTACATTACTAAGATTACTTTGAGAAATAAAAGGAGTTGAAACATTTAATTTTTTTATCTCATCTAATTTAGAAAATCTCTTTCTACTTCTTAAATTAAATTGAAAATCTAACTCTTTTTTAAGAGCAGCAATATAGTACTTTATATCTTCTGGTTTTATCTTACTCAATATTTCAATAGTATCATTATTAAAATTAAGATTATTATTTATAAATAATAGATTTAGCATACTAAAAGGTAGATATTTTTTCAAAGTATAGTTTTCATTCTCAAAGTTTTTATTGAATATATACTCCTCATACTTTTCTTTAAATGCAAGATACTTCTCTTTGTCACCATCACACCCTTGTAAAAATAGATCTGTTAATTCTTTTGTTCTATCTAAGAAAATCTGTTTTCTCTCTATTGTATTTATTCCTAAATGCTTTTGAATTTTAAGTATCTGATCTATTCCAAAATCTTTTTCATCTGTTTCTCCTATTATCTCCTTAAAAAACTTTTTTCTAAATTTCATTATCTCATCTGGAGAAAAGGCATTGTTTAATGTATACATTAAAATATTTGTTTTTATATCCTCATTTTTTAAAAGAAGTTCAACCACCATTGTATATATTCTTACATTTATTCCTATCTTACTTTCCTCTAATTTGTTATTCTTAATATATCTTTTTGTTACATTCTTTAGTTCAAACTCATACTTCATATTTTCCTCCTCTAGTTAAAAATCATAAATCTCTTCATTTTTTACATACTCACAATTAAAATATCCCAGCTCCTCTAAGTCTTTTACAAGATCATCTGTTTTGTTCTCCTCTGAATAGTGAGTTATCAAAGTTTTTTTAGGATTTAAACTTAAAATAAGTTCCTTTATCCCCTCATATGAACTATGTAGAGAATAGTTTAAGTTTAAAGAAACTATATTTTTAAGCTCAATACTATCTTTTAAGCTTATATATATTGCATAACCATCTCCCCCCTTTTCTCCTCTATATAGATAGATATTTTTATACTCTTTCTTATCTTCATCTTTTAAAATAGAAAGCATTTGATATACCTTTTCATCTACATATATTTTTATATTCTCACACTGTTTCTTTTCTAATTCCTCATTAATAAATATAGCTAGTTCCATCCCTTGATTTACATGATTAATTTTCAAATTAACTTTTTTGTATAGGTTTATATACTCTAAAACTTTTTTTATTTGAGTCTCTCCAAGTTTCCAACTATCAACACTATTTTTCTTATGGGCATTTGTTGAGTTGACTACCAAAAGATCTAGATTATCTATTACTGGCAACCTATATTTCTTAGTGAGTATCTGCTCTTTATCTGAAAAATCCCCAGTGTATAATATATGTTTATCCTCTACCTCTAAATATGTCATTACAGCCCCGGGAATATGTCCACTTTCATAAAAAGTGAAACTATAATTTTTCTTTTTAATCTTTCTATTTATAGGATAGAGTTCTAGCATATCCAAAGTTCTATCAACTGCAATATCCTCATAAATAGAGTATTGTGGTATTCCACTATGCTTTTTTAATATATTCAACTGAATTTCAGTGAATTTTTTTGTATATTCTGTACATAAAATCTCTTTTTTCTCTATTAGCTTAGAAACTAATAGAGGTAATGCCCCGTTGTGATCATAATGAGCATGGGATAAGAATATTGCATCTATCTCATTAACTCCATCTATAAATGGTAGTTTTGAAAGTTCACTAAATGAGGGATATCTTTTTTTATTTACATATCTTATCCCTGCATCTAAAATAAAATTAACTCCATTGCAATGAAGATAGTAACAGGATCCACCTATCTCATTGCCACCACCTAAACTTACAAAAAAACTGTTCATGTACTCTCCTTTTCTATATATTTTTTCCTCTTAATATCTCATTTCTTAAACATGCTTCTATTAAAGATCAGGATAAAGAATAACCTGTCCTAATTTATTGTATGTAACACCATTTTCAACATATATTCCAAATCTATCTTGAATTAAATTATATTTTTGACAATGCTCCTTTGTTCTACAAGCTTGATAATATGCTTTTATATTTTTTATCTCTTTCCCTTTAATTGAATAATATCTTTCGTTTTCAACATATACTCCATATTCCTTATACTCTTTCATAACGTCCTCCTTAGATATACTTTCGTCCTGCTGCTTATGTAAGCAGTATACAAAAAAGTATTACCTTTTTTGGTAGCAATTTTTACCTTTTTTAAATTGGTATTGAATCTATCATCTCAGTTAAAAACTCTAGTAACATAAACAAGTACAATATAAAAAATATAATCTCCACTATAAATGAGTTAATCCTCTCAATTTTTTTGCCTCTATTAAATCTATTTTCTTTAAAACAATCTTCTATAAAAAAAGTAATAATTTTAAATAGAATTATTCCCTTTAAAAAAATTTTAAATAACTCTTTCATATCATCATCTAACACTTTTTCTCCTCCCCTTTGTTTTTTCAATTATAGCTTTAAAAAATTACCTTTTTTTTATTTTTTCTAAAAAATAATCTTCCACTCTTTCTTTTATATATTTATATGTTAAAATGGTAATAGAAGTTAACTAAATGAAAGAGGTGGTTTTAGTGAAAAATATTCTAATAGCTACATGTGGAACTAGTATCTTGACTAACAATAGAGCTATCTTTCAAGATATTTTAGGAGAGAAAAAATTAAATGAAATATCTTTAGAGGATTCTAAACTTATAAAAGAAAAAGTATTAGCTTTTTTAATGGAAAAAGATATGAATGATAAAAAATGTGGGGCTGAATTAAACTCTACATACTATATTTTAGAAAAAGGATATTTTTCCAATGATACAATACATCTTATTGTTTCTGATTCAGAAGAGGGAATTCTTTCTGGAGAGATAATTAAAACTCTTCTTTTAGAAAAATTAAAAACTAATAATGTAATAATATCTAAAATAGAAAATCTAAATATCTCTAAAGAGTATGAATTTGCTAAAAAAGGATTGAGAAATTTAGTTTCAAGGGTAACTCATATAATATCTGGAAATGAACACAATACAATTATTGCTCCAATCGGTGGTTTAAAAGCTCAAATATTTGTAGTAGGATTATTGGGACAACTTTTTAAAATCCCAGCTTATTATCTATATGAAAATAGCACTACTATAATTGAACTTCTCCCATTACCTATATCATTAGATATAAGTTTCTTTATGAGAAATCTTGATCTAATTTCTAAAATCAATAAAGCTGGAATGATTGAGAAAAAATATATCAATACATATTTACATCAAGAGCCAGAATTAAGAAATATTCTTGATGAGGAGAAAATGGATGGTGAAAGTTGGATAGCTTTATCAACTCTTGGAACTATTGCTTTTGAAAAATTGATTCAAGATAGCTTATCATTTTTACCAAGAGATGCTAAAGAGGGGGAAAAGCAATGGGATATTCAATTTAAAAGAAATGAGAAACATTTAGAGAGAATGTTAAATTACTCCGATTGTTTAAAAGTGATAGATCTAATTTTAAATCTTCCTTATGTAAAAAAAGTATATATAGATTATTTCAATCCTGACAATAAAGGTGATATTATTAGAATAACAAACTCTAGTAATAATCTTGAAGGGGCAGCTCTAAGATTTGAAATCAATAGAAAGCAAGGAATAACAGGAGGAATGATATTCTTAACTGAAAATTCTGAGGAAAACTTAAATGCAGCTAAAATTGATATTATAGAAAAAATTAATAATTTATAGATTTTAAAATTTTAAAGTAGTTGCTATATTAAAAGTTTAGTAGCTACTTTATTTTTTTATTCTTAACAACGATTTTCCAAAAAGGTAATTTTTTTAAAATTTTTGTAAAATCAATATTATACAATACATTTATAAAAGCGAAGAAAAGGAGAAATTTATATGGATAAAAAATTAATTTTATTATTTTCACACAAATTAACACCTCAACAATTAAAAGATGCAGAGGAGAAACTTAATTGTAAAGAGATCATATATCTAAATGAAGAACTATCTAAACTTTGGCAAAATATACTACCTGAAACAGATATTCAAGTTTTTAAAGATTTCTTAATGGAAAATGGAAAGGCTGGAGATTATGTTTTAATACAGGGAGAATGGGGAACAGTATATAATATGGTGAATTTTGCTAAAGAAAAAAATATGATTCCTATATATTCAAGTACAGCGAGAAAAGTTGTAGAGGAGAAAAGTAGTTCAGAAAATCAAGTTATAAAAACATCTGTTTTTGAGCATAGAGGATTCTATAGATATTAAAATTTGCTTTTTTACAATTCTCTAATACTTTCTTTTAATAATAAAAAAACCTCTTTTGATATTTAACCAAATGTGGTTTTTTATTTTTATATTTCATAAAAACTAGAAATCAAATATATGCTTTAAAACTATCTCTTTCTTTTGTGAGTATTTTATATCATATTTTTTATCTAATTTTAAATACTTAAAAAAATTATGATATTTAGTTAAAAAATTATTTAATATTTCATCATCTTTTTCATTAAAATTCTTTATAAGAAGATCATTTCCACCAAAAAATTCATATTTATCTTTTGATATATACGGAGCTACTTCTTTTTCCCATAACTCAAAAAATTTTTTTTGTCGTCTTCTTGAATCAGATATCATAACTCGATGTATAGTTTCATCTTTTAAATATAAAGGATTTAATTCTATAATATCATCATAAGCAAATCTTATTTTATCAATAGATTTTTCTATATGAAAATGTCCACAATACCATTTTTTATACTTTAATTTATCTTCTATCTTTTGCAGCCACTCTTCAGTAGAAGTATCTATCTTATCAAGATCAATAGTACTAGATAATCTTTCTATTGGACGATATTTAAAAGGACAAGTGTGACTAAAAACTAAATCTATACTCCAGTTAGTGCTTTCTAATTGATCTTCAACATACTTTTTAATTCTATCATTAGGTTGTTCATTACTAAACCATTTCCAATTATTTGTAAGCCGATAGTATTTATCTGTACTATATGCTCCTCCTATTGCCATACATTTAAGTCCATCAAAGTCATATATTTCTCCATCTTTTGCAAAAATTATATTATCAAATTCCTCTTCCATATATACTTTTGCTCCAAACTTTTCAACTTCTCTATATGTTGAAATAGCAAAAGGGCGTTGTTCATGATTACCATGAATACAAAATAGAGTAATTGGAAGTTTTGCAACAGAATGTTTTTTAGACCAATCTTTTATCCCGCTAAAAAAGTTAAGTCCTACATCTCCAAGAATAATTATAATATCATCTTTAGTTGTGTTGTTTTCTTTACAAAACTTTTTTATTTCATTGAAATTTCTATGTTTATCTCCTGTTACATAAATCATTTTATCTCCTATTTTTGCTAATTTTTTCATTTTTTGCTTTTACTCTTTCTGCCAACTATCTTATTTTTGTATTTTACTTAATATTTTATTCTATACTCCATATACTTTTTCTTTACAAACTACTAATAATATTTTTTCATATTTATATTATAACTTTATGAAAAAAATAACTCAACTATAAAAAAATTTCAAATAAAATAACACTACTAAATATAGTGTATTGGTTTCTGTATTTTTAAAATTCCTTGTAAAATAAGGAGTTATAACAGAAGCAACACACTATACTTCAGCTCCAGTCTGCTCCAGTTTTTTATATAGTGTAAGATACAGCAAAATGGTACTATAAGACTATTTTAATAATTGAATTAATTATTTTTATCAGATAACTCTTTTTGGGAAGTATTTTCTTTTATTTTTTTACCTATCACTTCTTTCATTAGTTGTAATTTAGGTTGAAATTCTTCCCATTCTTTTTTAAATTCTTTATCTTCTAATCTTTCATTTAATAATTTTTCTAAATCGTCCATTTTAGTTTCTTGTATGATAAATATATAAAAATATTTATCTATACAACCTCCTTCGTTTATTTTTTATTCAATTTTGTTATATAATTTTATTAATGAAACTGTGGACTTTTTATTTTAATTTATTGAACTTTTTAGTTACTTTTTTAAGGAGACTATTGCCACTGTTTTTTCTCAAATACTTATAGTTGGTTAGAATTTTATTCTTCATGTTTGCAAGAATGTATTGATTAAAACTTTGTGGATGTACAGTTTCTATCTCTTAACTAAAGGATGTGATTTTATGTTATTGTTAGGTATTGATATTGCTAAATTAAATCATGTTGCTTCTCTTGTTGATTCTTCTTCTGGAGAACTTATTTTTTCAAATTTTAAATTTCAGAATAATATACTTGGATTTTCAAGCTTACTTGAAAAAATTTCTAAATTCTCTATTAATGAAATTGTTATTGGTTTAGAATCAACTGGGCATTATGGAGAAAATTTTATTAATTTTTTCTTCCAAAAAGGTTTTAAAGTTGCTGTTATCAATCCTTTGCAAACTTCACATCTGCGTAAAGCAAATATTAGAGATTCTAAAAATGATAGATTAGATTCTATTAATATTGCTAAAGCTTTATTATTTGGAGAACATAGGTATATTTCTCAAAAAAATCTTACTAATTTTGCGCTTAAAAAACTTACTCGTTTTAGAAAAAGTTTAATTAAACAAAAAACTAAAACTAAAATTCAACTCGTTTCATTGCTTGATATTATCTTTCCTGAATTACAGTATTTCTTTAAATCAGGAGTTCATTCAAATGCTGTTTATACTCTTTTAAAAAAGTATCCTTCTACAGAAAAAATAGCTGCTTTAAGAGAAAAATCTTTATTCTCTATTTTGAACAAAGCTTCAAAGGGGCACTACAAAGAAGAACATGCTTTGCAATTAAAAAGTCTAGCTAAATCTTCTGTAGGTATTAAAGATACTTCTGTCTCTATGCATATACCTCAATTAATAGAGTTAATTGAGATGTTAGACAGCCAAATTAAATCTATCGAAAAAGAAATTAATTCTTCTGTTGGTGAAGAATCCCCTATTCTTACCATTCCTGGAATAAATACTGTAGCTGCTGCTTCTATTCTTGGAGAAATTAATGATATTGATAATTTTGATTCCTCTTCAAAATTATTAGCTTTTTCTGGTTTAGATCCAAAGATAAGGCAATCTGGAAATTTCAGCGCTTCATCATGCAGAATGTCTAAAAAAGGTTCTTCGTATTTGCGTTACGCTCTAATTTTTACCGCATGGAATCTTGTTAGAAATAGTGAGACCTTTAATAGATATTATTTAAGCAAAAGAGCTCAAGGAAAATCTCATTACAACGCATTAGGACATACAGCCCATAAATTAGTAAGAGTGGTCTATACATTGCTCAAGAAAAATATTTCATATCAAGAAAATCTTATTGTTTAAAATTTTTATTAATTTGTAGTATTTTTAAGAGTTTTATGAACTCTAATTTTGTAATGCAGAAAAATCAAAATTAAATTTTCTTAAAATTTATCTTGACTTTTCATAGTTGGTCTCCTTATTTTTTTAGATAAAATAACACTACTAAATATAGTGTATCAGCTCCAGTATTCTTTAAAACCCTTATAAAATAAGAAGTTATAACAGAAGCAATACACTATATCTCTGCTTCAACTTGCTCCAGTTTTTCTTTAATTAACAGTAATTTTTCATTTTTATCTACTATTAATTTTATAAAAAATGAAGTTAAAAATCTAAAATCATTTGAGATTT
>ERZ791889.727-NODE-727-length-11109-cov-2.850371_pt1 | contig 11109 bp, 10 predicted proteins | sample MGYA00510156_ERZ791889 | MGnify/ENA primary metagenome ERZ791889 (study PRJEB30046, sample SAMN00792108) | human gut metagenome | study: EMG produced TPA metagenomics assembly of the A metagenome-wide association study of gut microbiota in type 2...
GAGCGATTTCCTCATTGTGCGTGATCATAATGGTGGTTTGGTGGAACTGACGGCTAATCGACTGCATCAGCAAAATAACATCCATACTTGTTTTTGAGTCCAAATTTCCAGTCGGCTCATCGGCAAGGATAATGGCAGGCTTTGTCGCAAGGGCACGGGCAATCGCAACCCTCTGCTGCTGACCACCTGAAAGATTATTCGGCATATTCTTAAGCTTTTGTTCCAAGCCAAGAGTATGGATAATCTCTTTTACAAATCTTGTATCGGTCTTGCCACCATCGATCTCAATAGGGTACACAATGTTCTCATACACATTAAGAACAGGAAGCAGATTATAATTCTGAAAAACAAAGCCAATGTTTCGACGCCTAAAAATCGTCAGTTCCTCGTCTTTCATTTTCAACAGTTCTTTTCCTCGGATAGTAACACTACCAGAAGTAGGACGGTCTAACCCACCAATCATGTTGAGTAGTGTAGATTTACCGCTGCCCGATGTACCGATAACAGCAACAAATTCGCCTTCCTCTACGGAAATGGATACCCCATCCAAAGCATGGACTTCGTTTTCTCCGCTTCCGTATATCTTTCGTAAATCTTTTGTTTCAAGTATTGCCATATTAAAACCTCCAAATTTCTGTTTTTATTTTGTAAATTCAGTATAGCAACCACTTCTTACAATCTCATTACAATCCAAACTAAAAAATAACAGCATTTCTTTTGTTCCTACCATGCACTTTTACGAATTGATTTCTTTTTTTAATGAAGCAATCCACTCCTCTATTGCCTCTGCCAATGTGTATTGTTGCTGTAAAACTGCCATACCCGTAACAGGAATATCTTCTTTACTTTTTTTCAAAGCAATATTTTCTTCCAGATATTTTTTCAATACCTCCATACTGCTCTCAATATTATCCAGACATTCTTGCTGTCTTTCTCTGGACATACTGTCCAGATTTACAATGACAGCATTAAAATCCAAAAAAATGTTTATCGGCTTACAGGATATTTCAAGCATCAATTTTTCAAACTGCTGTTTCCCTTTTTCAGTTAAAGAATACACTGATTTTTCTGGCATTTTACCCTCTTTTTCTATATGACTTGAAATATATCCTTTTTCCTCCAACTGGATAACCTTTTTATAAATAGACGGGGTACTAATTTTTACCCATTTTGAAATATTGCGGTACTCTACCAACTTTTGAAGGTCATACGCACTCAGAGGTTCTTTCTTTAACATTCCCAAAACAATTAAGTCAATGGTCGCCATATCAATTTCCTCCTTTACTCTCTTGACAACTACTATAAATTATAGTAGAATACCACTTGCGTTTCAACTGCTATAATTTATAGTAGTATATTTTATTCTATTTGTCAAGTGAAAGGAGAAAGAACACTATGGACAATCAAAACAGAAAATTGGAGTTATTGGGCAATGCTCCAATTCCAAAAGCCCTTTTAGCTATGGGTATTCCAACAATGATTGGTATGCTCATCAACGCCTTGTACAATCTTGTTGATGCCTATTTTGTAGGTGGCTTAGGCGAAAGTCAAATGGCTGCCATCTCGGTTGTGTATCCTCTCGGTCAAGTAGTCGTCGGCTTAGGATTACTTTTTGGCAATGGGGCAGCATCCTACATTTCTCGACTGTTAGGACAAAGAAATAAGGATCAGGCAAACAAAGTGGCAAGCACTGCACTATATAGCAGTCTTGTTGTCGGTGCAATTATGATTGTTTTATCAATCCTCTTTTTGAACCCCATTCTAAGACTTTTAGGTGCAACAGAAAGTGTCCTTCCTTATGCGGCTACCTATGCCGGTATTTACATTGTTTCTTGCATTTTCAATGTTTTTAATGTCACAATGAACAATATCGTGACAAGTGAAGGAGCAGCAAAAACTACAATGTGTGCCTTGTTGTTAGGTGCAGTCCTCAATATCGGGTTAGATCCATTATTTATATACACTTTTAATTTTGGTGTTGCAGGAGCTGCTATTGCCACAGCAATTTCTCAGGTAGTATCTACTCTTGTGTATCTGTTTTATATTTTCAGACAAAAAAGTGCTTTTCAGTTTAGAATAAAGGACTGTACCTTTTCTAAAGAAATTCTATCTGAAATTTTCAAAATTGGCGTTCCGACACTTGTATTTCAATTATTAACAAGTATTTCTATCTCTCTAATAAACAATGCCGCTGGTAATTACGGCGATTCAGCCATAGCGGGAATGGGCGTTGTTACCCGTCTTATATCTATGGGCAGCTTAACAGTATTTGGTTTTATCAAAGGTTTTCAACCGATTGCAGGTTACAGTTATGGGGCGAAAAAATTTGATCGTCTGCGTACTGCAATCAAAATTTCCATCTTATGGTCAACTATTTTTTGTGTGATCGTAGGTTTATTATTCAGTCTGTTTTCTACGACCATTGTTTCACAGTTTACAACTGGAAACACAGAAATGATTCACATTGGAGCTTCCTCTTTAAGAGTAAACGGTATTACATTTATGCTGTTTGGATACTACACGGTATATTCCTCTTTATTCCTTGCTCTTGGAAAAGGAAAAGAAGGGTTTATTCTTGGAGCTTGCCGACAAGGTATCTGCTTCATTCCCGTTATCTTAATTTTTCCATTTATATGGGGATTAAACGGTATTTTATATGCACAGCCGATTGCCGATGTTCTCTCTGCACTTATTACAGTATTTATGGCAATCCCTTTGCATAGAAGTTTAGCTGTTGCCGAACAGAAAATGAAGATAACAGCTTCTATCCCCTGTGACAGGCAATAAAATCAAGCATAAAAGTAGTAACAGAGCCGATGAACTGTGAAAGCTTTCTCAAGTTCATCGGCTCTGCGTCTGTGCGTCTGGCTCTTTGATGACGGTTACTTGTAAATTCTCGACTTCAATTAAAGTTTCCTGTCTACATTTCGGGCAGTAAAGAGGATAGTTTTTCAAAACTGTGTCTTCTCTGATTTTGTTTCGGGTTTTGTTCCCACAAAGAGGACATAAAATCCATTGGGAATTTATACTCAGCATATTATCCTCGCCTTATAAGGTCATGTAACCGATTATCTGTAACAAATTTCTTTTTTCTGGGGTCACCCTCTGCACGATAGATTACTAAGCTGTCTAAATCAAATATTGAACTCCAAACTGTTTCAAAATCTGGCTCATCATCATATTGGCACATAAACCCATAATCACCTTTTAAGAGATGTTCGGTAGTTTCAATGTATTCATCTTTTATGCGTTCCGAAGAAAAGCTGTCTAATACTGTCCTGTAACGCCTGTGCGAGTCATAATCATTTCCTTTTGCATCGTCATATGGTTTCATCTCATCAGATGTAAAACTATTAACAGTACAAACAATACTGCCATTTTCAAAAATTTCTGCCGCCCGAACTTTTTTGAGAATTGGCGTACATTCAACCACTACCATATTGCCTTTTTTATCTGCAAGTAAAATATTGCAGTTAGAAGATACTGGCAAGCCCATAAGAAGGGAAACCGCCTGTTCGGTATTATCTGCCTTTTCAAGCAAATATCTTACAATAAAGCAAGAATTGAAACCTGCTTTTATCTTTTCAAGGTCGGTCATTACAAAAGTCATTGCTACAGCAAATCCGTGTTCATTCACTCCTTCTTCGCCGTTAATGAAAGAGGAAGTAGTGATATTGAACCTGTTTCCATTTTTCGGTGCATAGATTTCACTTTTGCTTCCTTCACGCAGATAAGGTGGTAAGTCATTATTTCTACCGTATATTGTTCTGCCATTGCTTGAATATGCAAAAGCAGTACAGCCCCTAACCTCAACGGGGATGTTGTTCTCCAAGTTATACATACAGCAGCCCATACACAACATCCAAGAAATGAAGTGTAGATAATCTGTGCCAATGGCGTCACTTACGCCTCTTACTTCCTCACATATCTCTGGGAAAAACTTTCTTAAAATTTCTTCGCTTTGTTTCCCGTGTTCCAATTGAAAATTATCCAACTGGAGTGGAAAGGAAATATGAGCTTTTTGAAATATGTTTCCTCTTTTTACGCCCATCTGATAATGGTCGCCTTTTAATCTTAAATGATACATACTTAAATCTCCTTTGCTTTTTTGATTGCAATCCACACCTCGGAATGTCCTTTGGATGGCTGTCCTTTGCAGACTGGATATATTTCAACATCTGGAAGTCCTGCATATTCATAACCAGAAAACGGTAGAAATTCTGTCAAAAATCTGCGAAAAACACTCTGCACATCTTCCTTAAATACTCCGTCGTTTTCAAAAACAACCCACATACCCTCTGGTATCATGTATTCTACCATTCCCTCTGGCACGGGAATGTTGCTCGAAACAGCGATATAATAATATATATCCTCTGGACTATTATAAACGCTGACTCCTAAAATGCCGTCTGGATTTTTGTTTGATAGCTCTGCTAATTTGGAGATACTGCCATCCAATACTGCCTTTTTCCAGAACGCAGGAACATTCCGCATATTTTCCTCTGCATCTTCAACAAGAGGTATTCTAATTCCTATAATGCGAATACTTTTCTTTTCTTCAATGTGATATGCCATTGCACTGCCTCCCAAAACTATTATAGAAAATTGGATTGATGGATATGCACACAAGGTACATCCCATACTTTTTGCCGCTATAGGTGCTATCCCGTGTACGCTTTGAAAAGCACGGTTAAAGGATGTTGGAGATGAATACCCGTATTTGTGAGCAACATCAATAACCTTATTATCTGTTCTTTGTAACTCAAATGCAGCCTGTGTCATTTTACGGCGGCGTATGTACTCTGATAGTGACACTCCTGATACATAAGAAAAAATCCGTTGAAAATAATATGTTGAACAACAAGCTATATGAGCTGCTTCATCATAGGATATTTCCTTGTCTAAGTTTTCCTCTATGTAATCAATGGCTGCTCCAAGTCTTTTCAACCATTCCATTTACTTACCTCCTCATATATAAGCATACAAGAATACGAGCATATTTTCCTCGCTTTTCATGTCCGCTTTTGTAAACTTATCTATAGTTTATCCGAATAAAAAATTAGTTTCAAGTATGTCAAGCGTGCTTTAATCTCTTGTTACAAGAGATTAAACTTCCTATGCCAAGAGATTTCACATCGTTTAACTGGAAGCCGCATCTCTGTAAAATATAAGAGTAAAATTTTCAGAGAATAGGTGGTGAGCTAATGGACGAAAGGAACAATAATTTTGACTTCGATTTTACTCCGATAGGACAGGCTATCAAAAAAGCCCGTGAAGCCAGAGGGATGACAAGGGAGCAACTATCTGGAATAATCGGCTATGCTCCCAGACATATTCAGTCTATCGAAAACGAGGGGCAGTATCCAAGTATCGAGCTATTTATCCAACTTATTACGATGTTCGATGTGTCGGTTGACGAGTACATATTCCCAGATAATGAGGTCAAGAAAAGTTCCGTCCGCAGACGCTTAGACGCACAGCTCGACAATTTAGATGATAAAGAACTGTCAGTTATAGAAGCAACTGTAAACGGATTATGTAAGGCAAAAGAGCCAGAGGACTAAAGACCTCTGGTTTTTCTTTTGCCCTTTTCCTTAATAGGCAGGGATACCGTAACCGTAAATCACGCTGCTGCCGACAGAATAGCTTCTCTGCTTGCAGGCATCATCAGAATTGCCCTCAACCGTATAAACTGTACCGTTTTCGCATTTCTCCACAATGCCTGTGTGGTCGATTGTACCGTCATTATCCCAATCAAAAAAGATAATACTTCCTGCCGATGGCTCATAATCCCGCCCCTGCCATTGTCCGTTGCTCTGAAACCAATTCACACCGTCCGAACAGAGGGAATACTTTGGTATGATTCCGCTTTCCAGATAACCGCACTGCTCGGCACACCAAGATACAAAACAGGCACACCATTCCACACGGCTGTCAAAACCGTACCACGACCAATAAGGCTGACCGCCCTCATTGCCGAGCTGCGTTAAGGCAACCTCTACAATGGCTTGATTGCCGCCGCCCGTAAATGCCCGTCCGTATGGATAGTAACGCAGGACGTGGGAAACATACTGCGTATCCCCGTAACTGTCCCACCCTAAGCGTTCTGCCTGTGTAGTAGAAAACTCTACCGCATTGGCATAGGAATATCCTCCATAGTTGGTTTTCGCCCACGAGATATAGCCATTGCCGAAATTGTAGCCCTGCAAAGCAAGTTTGATACGCTCCATATCAATCGGGTTTTCCACCTCTGCATCACTTAAGCAGGCAGCTAAGTTCTGGATACCTACATTGATGGAATACTCTGGGTCGGTAATGCCGTTTGGCGTATTCGGGTAACGGGTATTGTATCCGCACTCGGAAGCCTGCATCGGGTCATTTCCACGCCCTCCAGATTCCTGCATCATCACCGCCTTAATCAGCTTCGTATATTCAGAAATACCGTGCTGCCTTGCATACTGCTGTATCAAAGGCTCATAGGCTTCCACCTCGGCACTGACTGGCGTATAGGAGTTGCTGTTGCCGCCACCGCCGAATAAGGATACCGCACAACCAAACAACACGATGATAAGGATAATTAAAACCGCAACCCAACCACCTGCGATAATGGCAGAAATCAGAGTCTTTGTGCCTGCGATGATTGCCTTGACAGCGGCGATAGTCGCTCTGACCGCCGCCTTTGTCGCTTGGGCAGTAGCCTTTGCCGTTGCTTTCGCTGCCTGTGCCGCCTTTTGTGTCGCCTTAACAGAAGCCTGTGCGGTTTTCTGTGCCGCTTTTGCCGAAGCCTGCGTAGTCTTAATCGCAGCCTTTGAAGTGGAATGAGCCGTTTTTACACCTTTTTCGGCTGACTTTACCGTACCTTTGGCGGCAGTTTTGACCGTTTTCCCTGTGCTTTTGGCAGACTGTTTTATCGTCTTTTCCACCTGCCGCTTAGTCTTGATGGTCTGGGCAGGGGTATCGGGAACAGCGGCACGGTTAGCCGCACTTTGACGGACGGCAGAACCGCTTCGTACAGAAGCCGCCTGTGCCTGTTTCTGCTCGGCAGCTTTCATTGCCCGTTTGGTCTTAAAGTCCGCAATCTTATCCTTTGCCTTGACGACATTTTCCTTTGTGGTCTGCACACTTTTCTGACCCTGCTTATTGAATTGATGGATGCCCTCGTCCTTGATACGGTCAGCCGCATAGGACACCTTATCGGAAGCATACTCAGTAGCAGAGCTTTCCTCAGCATAATAGCCCTGTTCCGCCTTATCCTTTGTCTTGGCATAAGCAGATTTCATACGCTCGCCTGCAATAGCCGCCTTGTCAATGGTCTTAATCGTACCCTTGACCGCATCTCTGGTCTTTATATTCGCCATACAAAACCTCCTTTCCCAGAAGTTTTGCGGTCATATCAAGATACCTTTTTTGCCACCACCACAAGCCTGCCGTTCTGGGCAGAGTATTCACAGGTGGAAAGGGTAATCAGCCTATCGCCATATTCAGCACTTACACCCGTATCGTATAAGGCAAGCTCCTTACACTTGGCGATATAGGAATCAAAGGCTTCTTCATTTTCTGCATTGACAAAATCATAGTAGCGGAAGCCCTCCGAGCTGTACGCAACAGTCTTGAAAACAGCCACGATTTCATATTCTGCCTGCTCGGTCAGCGTATCAAACTGAATGGTCTTGTGCTTTTCATAAAAGCTCTCTGCCTTGTAATCCTCTAACGCCCCGAACATCTTGCCGCCCTTGATGTGATGACCGTAAATCACAAGGTTGTCGCTCTCCAAAAGGTTGCAGTTTTCTTGGATATAGGGCGTTCCCAAATCACTGTATGCCTTTTCAAAGTTGTGTTTCAGATAGAAGTTCGGATTGTTCGTTGTCTGCATCACAGGATAGTTGAGCTTCGTGCCGGCAATGGAAATCCAACCGACCATATCCTCATTTTGCAGATACAGCTCCCTGTATTTCGCAAGGACATCTTCGCCCTCACTGACAGGCGTATCCTCTGGGATTGCTTCTTCTGGAGCTTTCTCTACAAGCTTCGCCATCTGTTCAAATGCTTCGGTCTGTTCCTCCACCTGTGCGTAGTGGTGGTAAATTTGAAAGCCGCAAAAAACCGCTGCACCCAACAGGACAACAGCGGCAGCGATACAAATCTGCATTTTATATTTTTTCATAAGCTCATCCTTTCTCATCTTGAATGTTCCGTCTGCTGTTTCGGTGCAGGGAGTTCCCTGCAATACTCTGGATACCTTACCTTAATGCCCTCCATAAAGTAGGGAGCGAACTCACAGCAGAATAAGTCCTCTGGTGTGAAGTCCTGTGGACGCTCCTTATCGGTGTAACCGTTCCAAAGGTTAAAGGCAAGGTGGCAGACCTTGACCGTGCCGCTTGTCTGCCATCCACCGTGCATCCCCTCTGGCTCAATGCAGTCTGTCTTAAAGTCAAACATCTGGTTGATGTTTGCCCTCGTTTCTGCGGCAATGCCCATCACATAGAAAAAGGCTCTGTGATAGCAGTCATTGACTCTGCTTTTGTTCATCATTTCCAGAAAGAAATCACGATGAGCCGCAGAGCGAAATCGGATATTAGACATTGAAATTCCTCCTTTCTTAAACCTCACCAAATTTGGTTGTCATCAATTTATAAAGCTCTGTGTTTCTTGGGAACTTGTTGACAAACGGCACAAGGGAGCTGCCGACTTTCAAAAGCCCCTGTCCTGCACCCACATTCGTAATATAGCTCATCTGAAGGTCAGAGATGTTAAGGAGCTTGGCAAGCTCAAGCCTGTCGGTGGACGCTTGGTTTAACATAATGATAAACTCCGAGTTTGCAAGCATCGTCCTCGCCGTATGGCTCTGCAACAGGTCGTCTACATTCTGAGTGATACCCGTACAGTACGCACCGTATTTACGCACACGCTTCCAGAGGGTAAAGAGGAAGTTTGCGGAGTATTCGTGTTGGAAAAGCAGATAAATCTCATCAATGAAAATGAATGTGTTCCTGCCTTTGGCTCTGTTCTGCGTGATACGGTTTAAGATGCTGTCAAGGACAACGAGCATACCGATAGGCTGTAACTGCTTGCCCAAGTCCAAAATGTCATAGCAGATAAGGCGGCTGTGGGTGTCAACATTGGTATGCTTCGCAAAGGTGTTGAGAGAGCCGTCCGTAAACAGCTCAATGGCAAGGGCGATTTCCTGTGCTTCTGGCTCGTTCTGCTTAAGAAGTTCCTCACGGAAGTCCTGTAAGGTGGGCGGCGTTCCCTGATAATTGCCCTGCTGATAGTAGCGGTACACGCTCGCCGTACAGCGGTCTATGATTGACTTCTGTTTTGCTCCCAGAGTGTTGCCGCCGATGAGCTGTTCGCAGAGAGATAAAATAAACTCCGATTTCAAAATGACAGGGTTTGCACCGTCACCGTAATCGGAGTTCATATCCATAGCATTGATATGGTTTTCGCTTGTAGCCGAAATATGAATGACCTCGCCCTGCATAGCCTTGACAAGCGGCGAATACTCTCGCTCTGGGTCTATAATAATCACATCAGCGTTAGGGTCTGTGAGAATGATATTTGTCATTTCTTCCTTTGCCGTAAAGGACTTGCCTGCACCAGACACGCCGAGGATAAATGAGTTACCGTTCAAGAGGTGGCGGCGGTTGGCAATAATCATATTTTTGCTGATTACATTCTGTCCGTAATACACACCGTTTTCGTGATAGATTTCCTGCACACGGAACGGGATAAACACCGCAAGGCTTTCCGTAGTAAGGGTACGCAGAGCATCTATCTTTCGCACACCAAATGGCAGGGCTGTATTCAGTCCGTCCATCTGCTGATATTTCAGCACGGCGAACTGACAAAGGTGCTTTCGTGCGGTAGTCAAAAGAGCTTCCGTGTCACTATCAAGCTGTTCCTTTGTTTCAGCCGTATGCACCATTGTCAGCACCGCAAACATCATCCTCTGGTCACGGGTGGTCAAGTCATCTAAAAACTCCTTGCTTTCTTTTCGCTGCTGTTCAAGGTCGTAAGGGATGACCGCTGAAAAATTGTTGTTCTGGTTTTGCTTTCTCTGCCAGTTCGTGATGTTGGTTTCCACACCTAAAAGACGGTTTTCCACCTCACGCACAGCTTCATCTGTGGGAACGGGAACGACATCCACGGACAGCATCATATTTCTGTTCAGCTCACAAAGCTCGGCTACCATACTATCCTTGATATAGGCGGCATACTCTCTAAGGAAAATCACACGCCCGTATCGGTTTCCGATTCTGAAACAGTCCTTTTCAAACTCAAAAGTATCGGGGCAGATATAGTCCTTGAAATCGTGACCTTTTTTCATACTCTGCACCATATCAAAGCGGAACGCCGTTTCCTCGCCTGTGCGGTAGAAATCGTGGAAGATACGGAGCTTTTCTTCTGCGTCAAGCTCGGTGCATTTTGAGCCGAGCCTTGAGAAATGCCCGATAAGGTCAGCTCCCACACGGGCAAAGTAGTGTCGTGCTTCTTCGATATTCTTCTTGCAGACGGATATGGTCACATACTTATCCTGCACAATCGAATTAGCCCCTGTCGCTTTATCAAGGAGCATTTTGTTGTATTCTGTACGGTACTTATCCAAACCGTCCTCCGCCATAGGGATTAAGATGGTCTGCTCAAAGTCCGCCTTATTCAAGCGACGGTTGTTGATAGTGATTTTCGTGGTCGCACCGCTGTCGAGGGCATTGAGAAGCTCCGAATACTCAAGGAACATCGCTTCCTTGTCCTCACGGCTTGCCACAGCATAGTTTATATCCTCAAACTTAAAGGTCTTTGCGTACTTGTTCTTGCCCACAAGGAAAATGCCGTCCTCCCAGATGGTCTTAATAGGAATAACCGACTGCACCGCCTTTGGCACAACAAACTTTTCCTTATCCTGCTTGAACAGGTTTCTAAGCGTTTTTATCATAGTCTGCCTCCTTACGCTTTTTTGATTTTCTTGGTTTCTTTTTCTCTGCCTTCGCCGTCTGCCGTTTCTGCTTCTTTTGGGCAACAGGCAAGCCTTTCTCACGGGCTTCGATATTCTGCTTCAATGCTTCATAGTAGAGATTGCTTGGCAGGAACATCAGCTTTTTCGGTATCAGA
>ERZ791889.733-NODE-733-length-10980-cov-6.188101_pt1 | contig 10980 bp, 10 predicted proteins | sample MGYA00510156_ERZ791889 | MGnify/ENA primary metagenome ERZ791889 (study PRJEB30046, sample SAMN00792108) | human gut metagenome | study: EMG produced TPA metagenomics assembly of the A metagenome-wide association study of gut microbiota in type 2...
TCGAAAGATTAGGAAGAGATAAGAAACAAGTTTCTGTTTACGCAGAAAAATAATTAACTCAACTAAATAAACAAAGTCTCACTTCTGTGGGACTTTTTTATTTTATATAAATAAATTTCTACAGAAGAGAATCGTCAAAGAAAAATGGATATTGTTTATTAGTTAGATAAAAGAGTCTTATGATATAAAATAATTCAATATCCATCATTCACTGTGATTAGATAAAAAGCCAAGAAAATAAGTTAAATCAGAGTTCATTTGAATATTTACATTCCACTATGATTAGATAAAAAGCTACTTTTACAAGTCCAAAGTTTAAAACCTCTTTAACATTTACTGTAAGGCACAATGCAAAATGATAATTTTTTCAACTCAAAATGATAAAAAATAATATTTCAAAATAAAAAAGATGGGTAATTAAACCTATCATTTTTTATCTTTATAATCATTAACTATTTTTGCTATATAACTTAAATTAATTTTAACAGGTTTTTTCTTACTTAATGCTTCTAATATAGTTTTTTCATCAAATGCTAACAATAGTCTTCTTAAGTCACTATCACTTAATAGACTAATACTGAATTCTTCTTTTAATATTAACTTTAAACTTTCTATATCTATAATTTTTAATTCTTTTTCACTGAAAGTCCCTTTTATATCTTTAAATTTTTTATAGCAATTATCTTTAAAGATAACATTTTCAAATTTAGCATTCTTAAAAGAAGTAGTGGTTAATTTGCAATCTCCAAAATAAACATTTTTGAATACAGTTCCATTAAATCTAGTATGATTAAAATTACTACTTTTAAAATCAGTCCATTCAATTATACAGCCATTTAAACCACAAGCTTTTATTTTAGCATTATAAAACTTACAGTACCTAAAAATACTGAAATTAAACTTTGTATTATAACTATTAGAATTTGAAAAATCTTTATATAAAAAATTCCTTTTCCTTCTATCCATATTCTTGTAACTAAAAAATTTATTATATTTGCAATATTTTCTACTTTTAGGTTTCTTTTTGAAAAAACGTCTTTTTTTTATCATAATAAAACCCCTACTAGCTGAGTGGCAGTATCAAATCTATTCATACAACATACAATAACCAAACTCAAAAATCCAACTACTGTAGCAATATTTCCTATCATCGCCACCACCTCCTCAGTTATTTTGAAGAATTTTAGCCCTCTAATCCGTCCGTAGACCTTCTTCTCTATCCTAACTTTCAGCTAGGCGGGGCAGGGCATAAATTAATTATAACATTTAATATTTTTCTGTCAATAATAATTTGTAAAAATGTAGACTTTAAACCTACATCATTTCCACCTGTTCCGTCATTATTACTTTCATTTACATTCCACTATGATTAGATAAAAAGGTTTTATATTTGGTTAAGAGAAATAAAGGGGGAAATATTTACATTCCACTATGATTAGATAAAAAGCTGAAAGATCAAAACTAGATAATTTAGCATTAACTGTATTTACATTCCACTATGATTAGATAAAAAGGAGGCTTTAAGACGTTCTTCAGCTATACAAGTTTTATATTTACATTCCACTATGATTAGATAAAAAGAGGCTTTAAGACGTTCTTCAGCTATACAAGTTTTATATTTACATTCCACTATGATTAGATAAAAAGATTTTCTGAATACTTCTTGTTTTACTATATATTTGGATTTACATTCCACTATGATTAGATAAAAAGACTCCCCCAAAAGAAAGATATTGTGTCCTAATCATTAATTTACATTCCACTATGATTAGATAAAAAGTTTTCTATTTTTTCAGTGATTTCACTCAAGTTATAATTTACATTCCACTATGATTAGATAAAAAGTTATAGATTGCACAACCTTCTGAAATACTTCCTCCATTTACATTCCACTATGATTAGATAAAAAGTTAAGCAAAAAAAATTAAAATTTCAACAAAAAAAAATTTACATTCCACTATGATTAGATAAAAAGATTTCTAGTTTACCTTTTCGTGCTTATAATAAAATCATTTACATTCCACTATGATTAGATAAAAAGAGAACCTAGAAAAGTAGTTCTACCTAACAAAAAATCATTTACATTCCACTATGATTAGATAAAAAGTCATGATATGTTAGAGCAATTTGGAAAATCTTACTATATTTACATTCCACTATGATTAGATAAAAAGTGATATATTGTATGCCAATCGTGATATTGATGTTGTATTTACATTCCACTATGATTAGATAAAAAGACGTTACTTTTTAAAAGTACATTTTATAATAACTTTTTTCATCTGTTTTGTCAACCTCGAGAAATAAAAATATATTTTTTTGTTTTACTTTTAATTAAAATTTTTTTATTTGATAAACTTTAGTTTTATAACTCTTGTCGCTCCTCAGGGATTTTTTCAGTATAATAGGTCGACAAAATATTTTTATAAAAAATTAGAGGTTTTATCATCTTCAATTCCCCAAAATTCTTTATTTAGCCATCTACTTTCTCTACTTTTAAAAACAATCAAAGAATCTCTATCTTTTCTTATCCATTTTTCTAATTCATATTGTAATTTTTTTAGAGAACTGATATTCAAATCTCCTTCAAAAGTAGAATTTTGGATATGAGTTAAATATTTTTTACAAATTTTGAAAACATTTCTTAAAACTTTTGCTCCCTCATCATCTAATTTTATATCATATACTAAAACAATATACATAATTACCACCACATTTTAAATCCTTCATACTTTTTATCTCCTAGTAAATGTTTGATTAATTTATAACATTCTAATCTAATCAAATATTGATAGCTAATCTCTCTTTTTAAATCTTTATGAGTTATAGTTTTTTTCAATCTGTTTTCATATTCTTCTAGTATCTTTTTTCTTCCTTTTTCTTTTAAGTAATAAAAATTTAACTCTTTTGCAAAATCATTTTCACTAATCATATTTTTATTTAAAAGAGAGAAAATCATTCTATCTGCAATCAGAGGTTTAAAAATTTCAGAAATATCTAAACAAAGAGAAAATCTTCTATCTCCTGGGGAATGTAAATAACTTATAGTTGGATTTAATTGAGTTTTATAAATTTCAGATAGACAAGTAGTATATACTAAAGAGTTTATAAAAGATATTAAAGTATTTATCATATTATCAGGTGGACGTTTAACTCTTTTTTCAAAATCTATTTCTTGATTAATTAATTTTTCCCAAGCAGAATAATAAGTTTTTCTAATGTTTCCCTCAATTCCCATTATTTCGTTGATTGTATCAGCTTTATCTAATTCAATTTGAAAAGATTTTATTATTTTCATTTCTTTTTCTACATCTTTTCCTCTTCCGTTATAGTATCTTAAATTTCTAAAAATATTATCACTTGCACTTTTTATTATTTCTTTCGCTATTTCAACTCTTTTTTCTTCCGTTTGAAAATATTCGACTTGTCTAACTAATAATTTTCCAGAAACATTTGATTCTTTAGGATAAAAACTCCCTGTGTAAAATCCATAATAGTTGAAAAAATGCACAGCTACTTTGTTTTGTCCTAAAAAGTTTAAACATTTTGTATTTAGATTTACTTCTCCAAAAAGATATATATCATTAGTCATTTCAATTTTTAAAAATCTATCATTAAAACAGATATTATTATCTTTTCTTTTTAACTCTCCATTTGAAAAAATATAATAATTTTCCATATTTCCTCCCTTGTCAAATGTAGCAATACTCAAAATAGGCACATTTTTTACATATTTTTAATTTTTCTAATTCTGGTGGTTTTTCCATTACAGTAATTTTTTCAATTTCTGAAAGAATTTCTTTTATCTTTTTTTCATCATCTTCTGATAAAAAAACTTCTTCTCTCTTCTTTAATTTAGGATAGTCTAAAATTCCTTTTTCAATATTTATTCCTCTTATTTTTAAGAAATAAAGATAATATTTTAATTGCCATATTCCAGCTTCTTCAATACTTTTTTGTTTTTTTACTTCGTGTAATATTTTCCAATCTTTTATAAAATCAATATTTACCGTATTATCTATTAAAATATGTTTTAATTCTTTAGAATAACTATTTTCATCTATCAATTTTCCTAGAATAACATCTTCATTATCTTCTTCTAGCTGTATTCCATTGGAGAAAAACCAAAGTTTTCTTTTACATACAAAATAATAATAAAACATTGTTCCAGATATTTGTTTTTTCATAATAATCACCTTAAACTATAAAAATCTTTCATCAATCAATTTAGAAACCTTTTCTGTTGTATTAGGAATAAATCCTGTTTCAAAAGAGTAATCACAATCTAAAATATATATTTCTTCGTATTTTCCGAGTTTTATAGATTTCAAATTAATGCTTTTAGTTTTTAATTCATATCCTTGAATATTTAAAGTTAAATCTCTTATTTTCATTTTAGAAGTCAATTTTTCTTTTTTAGAGATATTTTCTTGTTTTAATATTTCTAGATTTTTATTAATTTCTTCTGAATTTTCTTCATATAAATTTTTAGGAATAATCATATAACTTGTAATATCTCTAAATTTTATTTTTGCATCTTGTTCATAAGGGTTGATTAAATCTAAGTATTTTAAAGTATCCAAAACTTTTTTATAATACTTAGTTTCTTTTAAATTTTCTGTAGTATAAAGTTCTGATATATACTTTATTTTTTCTTCTTCAAAAAGATTTCCATCTATTTTTTCTAAAATTAAATCTTTTGATTTTGTATAAATATCTTTATCTACTACAAATCCTACACCAGTATTTTTTACTTTTTCATCTCCTGTGAACACAAAGCAGTTTGTTTCATCATCTAAAAGAGGTCTGTTTCTATAGCATCTTCCCATTCTTTGGAAAAGTCCACTTAAATCAGAAAGTTCAGTAATTAATATATCAAAATCTATATTCAAAGATGCTTCTACAACTTGAGTTGCTATCCAAATACCGAAATCTTTATTATTTTTATTTCCAAGCTTTAAAATTTCACTTTCTTTTATAGCTCTATCTCTTTTTATAAATTTACTATGAAAAAGATTTATTAATTTTTTATCAGAGATTTTTTCTTTTAGTTCTGTGTATATTCTTTGAGCTTCTTTTACAGTATTACAAATAACCAAAATTTTATTTTTTTGAAATTTAGAAAGAATAAAGTCCGTATCAATAAGTTTCTCGATAATTTTTACATTATGTCTTAAATTTAATTCAGGTTTTGTAAAATTTTCTGAAACTTCAAATTCAACACCTTGATTAAATAGTAAATCCTTTACAATTTCTGGAAAAGTAGCTGTTAATATTGCAAATTTTCCTCCAAGTTCTGTAATATATTTTAAACCTTTAATGATATAAGCCAATAAATCTGGAGAATACATTTGAATTTCATCTAATACTATTTTAGAATAAGAAAGAGTTGCAAGTTTTGGTTCAAAACCTTTATATCTATAAACGAAATCAAAAATTTGGTCTAGAGTACAAATAGTTAAAGGTAAAGAAAGTTGTTTTGTACTTTCATAATAGACTTCCAAATCATTATCAGAAAAATCTTTTAAATAAATATCTTTTGTTTCAGAGTGAAGAAGTCCAACTCTATCTTCTATTTTTTCTTTTACAATTTCTGTAGTTACTCTATTATAAATTGAATTTATGGCAGTTTTAAGAGGAAGAATAAAAAAACCTTTTGTATCTCCAATCCATAATAATCCTGCTTCAGTTTTTCCCATTCCTGTTTGAGCGATTGTAATTACATTTTTATCTCTTTTTTCAATCATATATTTTTGAAGTTCATTCCAATCTGATTGTGGATTTTTTTTCCTCCAATTTTCAAGCATATTTTCTAATTTTTCTAAAAGAAAATCATTTTTTCTCTCTACTTGGATTTCTTCTCCAGCACTACTAGCATAATCTATCCTATTTAGTAATCCTTTTACTAAAATATATTTTTTAAAAACTTCATTTTGATTTTTTATTTTAGAAGGCATTAATCTTGTTCCTATCCTAAAAAAATCAGGAGCAATCTCTTCTACTTTTGAGATTTTTATTTTGTCATACTTAAATTCTTTTAATTGTTCTCTTAAGCTTTCTAAATTATTTTTTATTATTTCTGAAACTTCATTAGGAATATCTCTTTCATGATGGTAAGCTATTGCATTAGCTACAACAGTAACAAAATTTATTGCTTGTTCTTCAGCAGTATTTTCATCTTTTTCTAATTCTAAATATTTATCATAAATTTTATCACAAAGATCATCAGCTTCTAAAAAACAAAGACTATAAAGACCATGGGGAACGATTTGAGGTTCCTTTCCTCCCATTACTCTTTTTTGAAAAGAAATATTTATTTTTCCAATATCGTGATACAGACAAGCTAATTCTAGCATATATGAAATATCCCAATTTAAAAATAAATTGGGATACAAATTTTTAAGTATATCTAAATTTTTCAAAAGCTTATCTGTATGTTGTTGAATAGTTTCTTGAGGATTTGATTTCGCTAAATAATAATTTTTAAATTTTTTATCCATATATCCAATAACCTTCTTCAAAACTTTTAAACTAAAAATACCATATATCTATCTTCATCTAAAAGAATTTCTTTTCTTCTTGAGGATAGTATATTAGAAACATAATGAACTTTTACTTTATTCCATTTTCTAAAAATTTTTGGAGATTTATTACTTCCATAATTTTTTAATTCATAATCTTTTGTAAGATTATACATAGTTCCTTTATATTGGATTTCTGAAACTTCTCCACCTACAAAGATATTTCTATTTTCTATCATTTCCACAGGAACATAAGCTTTATAATCTTTATCAATTCCTAAGTTTTCTCCTCTAACTTTTTCCTTGATGATATTAACTATTTTAACTTCTTCAACTACCACAAGGTCTTCTCTTCTTCCAAGAGAAATATATTCTCTTGGATTTTTAAAAGCGTTATAAATCTCTTCTACAATATTTTCATCATCAGGAGCAATATGAATTATCAAATGGACATCTGATAAAAGTTCTACAGTTGAAACTCCCATAGAAATTCCAAACTCTCCAACTTTTAGTTGATGTCTTGTGGCATCAAAAGTCATACCATTTTTAAATTCGTATCTTGTAGCCAAATCATTTACTTTAGAATGATATTTTCCTTGAACACTTATTTTCATTGGTTTATATTCTTTGTAATCACAAGCATTATGAACCATACCTATTATTGTAGAATATGGTGGTAATGGATAAGTTTCTTTTAATTGAAAACTTGTGGGTAATTTATAGTTAACTAAATTTTGTCTTAACTTTAATCTAATTGCTTTCATAATAATCTCTTACCTTTTCTTTTAAATTTTCAAAGAATTGAGGAATAGTTAGAGCATTTAGATTATTTTTTATTTCACTGGTATTATCAAATTTTCCATCGATAACACCACATATTGTATCTTTTTTCATATTTTCAAAAATTCCAGAAATGATGTCTTCTACTAAGATTTTATTATCTTTTATTTTTACTAAATTTTCAAAAATAGGATTTTTAACATCATAAACTCCACCAATTATAAATAATGGACTTAGATTTTCTCTTCTTCCTCTGATATCTCTATATAAGAAAGCTATTGTATCTAATAATTTTTTAACTCTTCTAGCTTTTTCTTCTTTTGGAAGTTCTATATCATAATTTTTATCTATTCCTATTTGATCCAAGTCAATGGCTAAAGTGTAAACATAATAAGATTTATGGATTTCAGCTTGAGCAATATTCATATTTTCGTTTAATCTATCTGCAAGACCTTTATTTGTTAGAAAATCTAAATCTCCTTTAAAATTTTCTGTAGAGATGGCATTAGAAAGTCTTACAATAGCTGAACGTTTTTTTCCTCCTGTTCCTTTTTCAGTTTTTAAATATCCAAAAAAATCTAATTCAGGATAATCTAAAATAGTTGAGTCAGCTGAAAATTGTATTACTTTTTTATCTCCAGAACCTGAAGCTTCAACAGTTGCTTTTTCTTCCCCTAACTGATCTATAATATTGTATCTTATAGCTTGTCTTGAAATATATGTATATTGATTTCCATTCCCTCTTGATAATTTTTTTAGTGTAGCTACGTTTCCTATTCCTTCACCGTAGTTAGCACTTTCTGCTTCAAAAATTATTGTCATTGTTAATCCTTTTGCTAGCATTTTAATTTCCTCCTTTGTCATTTTCATCATATTTTATTGAAAGTAATCCTGATATAAAAGCATAACCAATCTCTTTAAAAGTTTCTTCTTCAGACATCATTTCAGTTATAATTTTAGGTACACCTTCATCACAATATAAATAACAATTTAAAATAGTATCCATTGTCATAGAAATATTATTTGTCTTTAGACCATTTAAAATTCTATAACAAATTCCTTGTAATTTGTGTTCAGATCCTTTAGAATTATATCTGTCTTTTAATTTTGAACCAGCAGATCTTGCTCTTGCTAATACATCTATCTCTTTATTTTCCATATATCCTCTCTCCTTTAGTAATCTGAAGTTTATTTTAATAGTTGAAAATACAGCTATTTCACTTAAGTATTGACTATCTCCTGAAATTTTAGAATAAATTATCTTATGAATTAAATTAAATAGATTTTCATTATTTAAAATTTTTCTTGTAACATCATCAGTTAGACTATAATTTTCTCCATTTAATTTATAAAATACATTTTCTATTTTATTGAAATCAGCTTTTGAGTTTATTAAAACTCTAATCATATTTTTAGATAAAATATTAAAGAAATATTTTTCATTTTCAAATCTTACAAGTTGAATATCTTCTAATTCATATTTAATATCCTCTTGTAACTCTTTATTTAATATCTTATAAATTCCAGATATAGATTCTTCTCTATAAATTTCTGATTTTATTCTGCTGTTTATTCTAATTAATTCTTCAGCATTTGTATTTGAATTTATAAAAATACCAGAACCATAAACATAGGTAAAACCAACAGGTACACAACTATATACTAATTTACAAATAGGACACATAGCAATATCGTTATTAAAATCCCAAACGTGAGAAAGTTTTCTGTTTGTATCAAAACCAGTATTTACCAAAAAACTAAAATCATTATCTAAGTTTTTAATATTTCTATCACATACAAAACAATTATATTTATATTTTGTTTTATCAGATTCTAAATACTCAATAGTAGGTGTAATAAAATAATTTTTAAAATCTTTGTAAATATCTTTTTCTTTTGTTTGACGATACAAAAAACTAACTCCGTCCCAACCATTTTTTATAATTGTGTAAATCAAATTTTTTCCACAAATATATTTTTTTCCATTTTCTGAGGAGAAATATTTTATAATATCTTCGATTTTATTCAATACATCTTTTATTTCTTTTGCTTTATCTGAAATTTTTTCATTTTTTTTCAAGGCAATAGGTTTTAAATTTTTTTCTTCTTTAATGGGATCTATATCGCCATCTATAAAATCATATGCTGCTACATAACTATTACTTTTCAAATATTTTTTTAGGACATCTTTTATATAGGTATTTATCTCTTTTAAATCATTTTCATCAATCTCTTTTTCTTTGAAATAACTTATTTTATTTTCAAAAGATACAATTTTATGCCAAGAAAGAGTTTTTTCGTAGACCTTAATCAAATAATTAAAATATTTCTCTTCAAAATTTTCAAGTTCTTTAGAATCAAAATATATGCTATTTTCTTCAAATCTAACTGAATTTTTTTGAAAGTTATCTAAGATGCTTACTAAGCCGACTATTCCTGCATTATACTGCCAATTTCCAATTTCTATTTTTATTTCCATTCTTTCACCTCCTATTTAATTAATTCTAACATTCCAAATCCACTGGACCTGCGAGAACCAAATCCTGATTTATAAAAATATTCTAAAATTTTTCTATCACCTTTTATGGCAAAAGTTCCCTTTGTTACAGTAAATTTTATATCGTAAAAATTTACAACAGTTTTTTTAATATCTATTGCAATTATCTCTAGTTTTTCTAATTCTTCTGATAAAAATCTTTCTCTAAGTGAATAACAAATATTCTTTTTTAATATTTTAATTCCTTTTTCATCAAGGAAGTGATACCAATCTTTTTCATTCTCCCTTTTTTCTCTTACAACTATAGGAGAAAGAGTTTTAAATATAGCAATATCTTCTAGGATAGGTTTTTCATTAAGTTTGACTATATTTTTTATTGAAAAACTATTATCTCCTAACATAAATTTTGTTCTTTTATTTTTTGCTAATACAAAAGAGTTGTAAAAATGAATTCCATCAACGATAGAATTAAAAGTTATAAAAATTTTAAAATTATTTTCTTTTAAAGAAATTTTATCATTTTCTATTTTTTGTAATGGAAAAAAACAAGAAAAACTCATATCTTTTTCACAAGGTTCACCATAATAGTTTTCTTTTATATCTTTATCATAAAGCTCCAGACTTTTTTTCAAAAAAGATAAAATTTTTCTATTATAAGATGTATCAACTACATTATTTTCTAAAATACATTCTATTTTTAATCTCATATTTCTCCTTTCGATATTTTTGTTAAAATATCTATCAAGTTAATAAAATATATTCTTTATATTTTAAGTATAGTACAAAAATAATTATAAAGCAAGAAACAAATTATTTTTATTTGGTAATTTTATAGATTAATTATAAATAAAAAATTAAATATTTAAAAATTAGAAGATTATATAAAAAAACTAAAATATCCTCTGGTTATAATTTATTGTAATGCTAATCAGATTAATTGTCAAGTATTTTATTTTTTAAGGGTAGACAAATTAATAAAAAAAAGGTATTATAGAATAGTTATAAAAATATGATGTTATCTAATCATTTTGGAATGTAAATGAGGAAATTTTTGTTTTTGATCCTTATGTAATTAAATATTTTTATCTAACCATTGTGGAAATAAACTAAAGTTATTTTAAAAATATAACTTTAGTTTATAATAATTTATTTTAATATTTTTTCAAAAGCAACTCTTGGAGT
>ERZ791889.735-NODE-735-length-10946-cov-11.859058_pt1 | contig 10946 bp, 13 predicted proteins | sample MGYA00510156_ERZ791889 | MGnify/ENA primary metagenome ERZ791889 (study PRJEB30046, sample SAMN00792108) | human gut metagenome | study: EMG produced TPA metagenomics assembly of the A metagenome-wide association study of gut microbiota in type 2...
CTCTGTTTTACAGAGTGTGTCAAGAAATTATTTTAATATATAAAAAGCCATACTTTCATCTTATTTCTAAAATTTAAGTATAGCTTAAAATCTTTGGTTTATTTTATAAAAAATTATTTTTTTCTATTAATCTCTTTACTCATAAAAAATATTTCATTTATTGCCATCAATAACTTTTGTTTCTCTTCTTCTGTTGAGGATTTATCATTAAAAAATATATAAGCTTCATTTATAACTTTTTCATATTGAGATAATTCTTTCTTACTCAAGTTTTCTACTCTTTTATCACCTAAAATATTTATATCCCTTCCCATAAAAGCATTCTCTAGTTTTATCCTTTCTTCTTCTGTTAAACTTAGAGCTTTTGCTATTTTATCTAATGTTGAAATTTTTCCTTTTCTTGCCCCTCTTTCAATATCTCCTATAGTTCCATTCCCAACTTCTGCTTTTTTAGCTAATTCATTTTGAGAAAGACTTCTTTCTTCTCTAAATTTTTTTATAAGATTTCCATAATTATTCATATTAAGGATTCCTCCACATTCTATTTATAAGAATATTATACATTACTTTATTAATTTTTTACAAAAATATCTTTTAACTTAAATACTCTTTTAATTCTCTTTCTACTACTCTTTTTATGTTCAAAGCTATATTTTCTGCATACTCTATATCTAAGTTTACTTTCTTAGCAACTTCTAATATTTCCTTTATTCCAGGATTTCTACTATTACCATTTACTAATGTAGCATGTTCTTTACCAATAGAAGAATTACTATAAATTAGATCATAAGCTGGAGATAGTTTCCAAGAATCATCTTTTCTATTATAGATAAATGAGAAATTTTTAGAGTGATCATCTCTGTTATGAGCAAAGATATTGAAACACATCAGCTTAAACATTTTCTTTATTTCTTCTTCACTTAAAGTTAATTCTTTGGTAAGCTTCAATAAATCAATATAATCTAGGTTAGGAAATTTATGTGAAACTTCTAATAATGCACTAGCTGTAATCATATGTATTCCCTCATTATTCATATCCCTATCAAATCTTTTTATTCCAAAATAACCTTTAGATATTTCTGAAGAAAATAATCTTGTTTCAGGCATATCTATTCCACAATTTTTAGCACATATTGAATAATCATACTCCTGTTTACCTATTCCTGGTTTATCTAATAATGATGGAAACTTTATTATCCATTCCTCTTCATCAACTTTAATAAGAATCTTTGATTTTGATCCACCTAAAAATCCTCCCAATTTATAAAGTTCATCTAAGTATTCTGAATCATCAACTGTTATAATTTCTTTACAAGATAGAGATAATTTATCTAAATCTATATTATTATTTCCTTCTATATCAAATTCAAGCATAGGAGAATATGTTAAAGCACCCATTCCTAACTCTCCAATCATAGACAATCGATTTATTGGGTCTATTTCTCCAGGATCTATACCAGCACTTCTTAACATTTCATTTTCAAGTAATCTTCCCCAACTATCAGGTAAGCTATCTGCAAATACTCCAAATATTCCATCAAAAAGAAATGGATTAGCTATATACTCTTTATCTTCCAAAGGTAAACTAAAAGGACTAATAGAAAATCCATTTTTTAACCATTGCTTATCATATCTAAAAGAAGTAGTATATGGTCGTTGATTTACTTTTTTTATTATTCCTATTTTTTTCTTATTATTAAACCATACTTCTATTTCATTTAATTTTATCATTTTTTCTCCATAAAACTAGAAATCAAACACATGCTTTAAAACTATCTCTTTCTCTTGTGAATATTTTATATCATATTTCTTCTTTAATTTTAAATACTTAAAAAAATTATGATATTTAGTTAAAAAATTATTTAATATTTCATCATCTTTCTCATTGAAATTCCTTATAAAAAGATCATTTCCACCAAAAAATTCATATTTATCTTTTGCTATATATGGAGCTACTTCTTTTTCCCATAACTCAAAAAATTTTTTTTGTCGTCTTCTTGAATCAGATATCATAACTCGATGTATAGTTTCATCTTTTAAATATAAAGGATTTAATTCTATAATATCATCATAAGCAAATCTTATTTTATCAATAGATTTTTCTATATGAAAATGTCCACAATACCATTTTTTATACTTTAATTTATCTTCTATCTTTTGCAGCCACTCTTCAGTAGAAGTATCTATCTTATCAAGATCAATAGTACTAGATAATCTTTCTATTGGACGATATTTAAAAGGACAAGTGTGACTAAAAACTAAATCTATACTCCAGTTAGTGCTTTCTAATTGATCTTCAACATACTTTTTAATTCTATCATTAGGTTGTTCATTACTAAACCATTTCCAATTATTTGTAAGCCGATAGTATTTATCTGTACTATATGCTCCTCCTATTGCCATACATTTAAGTCCATCAAAGTCATATATTTCTCCATCTTTTGCAAAAATTATATTATCAAATTCCTCTTCCATATATACTTTTGCTCCAAACTTTTCAACTTCTCTATATGTTGAAATAGCAAAAGGTCGTTGTTCATGGTTACCATGGACACAAAATAAAGTAATTTGAAGTTTTGCAACAGAATGTTTTTTAGACCAATCTTTTATTCCACCAAAAAAGTTAAGTCCTACATCTCCAAGAATGATTATAACATCATCTTTAGTTGTATTATTTTCTTTACAAAACTTTTTTATTTCATTGAAATTTCTATGTTTATCTCCTGTTACATAAATCATTTTATCACCCATTTTTTATATAAAAATTTCTTTTCTTAATATTTCTCTTTTCTTAAAACTTTATTAAAATTGTTTTCCATAGAATATTGTAAAAGCATATTAAAAAATAATTTTTCTTTTTCATCTTTAGCATTAGATATTAATTCTTCAAAATCTAAAAAAGATAATTTAGTATATTCCTCATAAAACTCTTTAAATTTTATGTAATTTTTTCTTTCTAAATAACTATTTTTTAAAATTTCCTTTGCTAAATCTAATTTTCCATTTACAGCTTCTAATTTTAAAATATCTTTATATTTTGGGGTAAAAATATTATTATATATTTCTATTACATTGTAATACAGAGCAACTATAGGATTTTTAACTTCATTATTTGAATAATTAATATTATTCTCTCTCATATATTTATTAAAATCTGCTAAAATCTCTGCACTTTTTTCTCTTAAAATTTCTCTTTGTAAATTAATTTCATATAAACTCATACCCTTTTACCTCCTAATAATATTTTTAGTGATATATAATTTTTTCTCACTAATTTACCTATTGATTTTTAAAAGCTTCTTTGATAATTTACTTTTGATTTTTTTCCTCTTTCATTTGCTTTTCGATCCAATCATAATCACTTAAAAATAACTTCTGATTTTTTTTATTGTACCAAAATTTTTCATCTAGTAAGTGCATATTATAAATTGAATCTAGTCTATTAACAAGATTTTCATTTTGAGATTTTAACGTCCTTATACTTTCAAAATAAATATATATTGTTACTGATACTGCCACTATAAAGCCTATAAATCCCACTGTTAAAGGTATATATAATAGCCATATTTTTTTCTTTTCAAAAAGTTCATCTATATGGGTACTAATACTAGCCTTTAATGTGTCTATATTCAATTTTTTATAATTCTCTTGTAAATTAGATATATCTTGTGTTATTTTTTGTAAATCAGGACTTATATTTTCAATCTCTGAAATAGTTTTTCCTATCGTTTCTAATCTTGCTGAAGTAAGCTTTAAATTTTCTAAAGTTTTTTCCAATTCTTCCACTTCATTTTTTATCTTATTAGCTCCATCAAATAAGTTTGCCATTTACTTCCTCCTTATCTTTCTATTCCATCATTACTACGACTTCTATTTTGACGATAATTTTCCCAAACATTTTCTTTTTTACTTTGGATCTCTAGCTCTTTTTTCTTTTGGATCTCCAACTCCCTAAAATGTTCTCTTAATTTTTCTGTATTAAAAGCAGGGTGGTGAATATGATTTTCTAAGCTATCTAATCTAAACTTTGGTTTCTTCCCTATTCTATGTTCTTCATCAACAGTTAAAGTTATATATTTTTTGTACTTTATAGAGCCATCTTCTTTGGTAGTTTCTCCCCAATCAATATCAATTCCTTTTTCTTTTAAAATTCTAGTAAATTCTTCCTTACTTTTAGCTTTCTCTCCTCCCTCTATAACTGCTAAGGCTACTGTCACTATATCACTTTGTTTTTCTCCCCTCAAAGCTCCCTCTATAACTTCTCTTGTATCTCTTGATTTTGTAACTACTTCTCCTATCTCTAATTCTTTTTCTTTTGGCTGCACAATTTCTAGTCCATATTCGTGAGCTAATTCATCTGCTCTATCTCTCCATTTTTCAAACTGTTCTTTCTCATAATAAAACTTCTCTCCATTATCTATATTTACTGAATTAACTACTATATGATTATGGATATGTTCTCTGTCTGTATGTTGAGCTATAAAAACTTGATTTTGAGGAAAAAATTCTTTACATAATTTGACGGTCATTTCTAAAGATTTTTCTTGGTCAATTTCATTAGGTTTAAAACTATGTACAAAATGCTTGTATTGTCTGTCCTCTAACTTGTTATAAAATTCTTTAATTTCCTGAAAATTTTCAAAGGCTTCTTTATAGTTATCTGAACAAAAAATACCTACTGTGTTTTCTGCTTTTTTTCCTACATAATCTAATACACCTTTACTACCACCTATTTTCTTACTACTTTTATCTATCGCTTTAAAGATTGCCATAGGTCATCTAGCTCCTTTTTTATCTCCATAAAATTACTTGTATCATAATTACACTTTTTAGCTATCTGATTTAGGTTATTTGCCATTCCTATATTTAGTTTATAAATATCTATTAAATTCTTATTTAATTCTTTTAAATCTCCAGCTAGATTTTTTCTTATTAAAATTCTTATAAATTCGTTCTTTGTTACTCCGTATAATTTGGCTTGAGTTTCAAGCAAATTATAATCTTCATCTTCTAATCTAATTGATAAATTTTTTTTCAAAAAATTTTGCCTCCTTTTTTTCTGCTTTTAGCAGGGGTTTTTAGGGGTAATGCAATACCCCTGAACGAGCGTCAAAGATGTTAAAACGATTTATCGTTTTGACGTCAAAGACAGTGTGCTCGCTTATTTAATTTTGATGATATATAATATAGTATACCTCTTATTTTTTGACTTGTCAAAAATTAAAGGTATACTTCAAAAAATATATATTCAAAATTAAATGACTAGAAATTGTGACTAAAATATACTATAATAATAACTATAAATAATCTTTTTACAGGAGGTTTTAACTATGGAAGAACTTAATCAAATACAAGAAAATTTAGAAACTACTAAACTAAAGAAAAAAATCAAGACTTCTAAGGAAATTAAACAGGAACTTATTAACAAGAAAAAAGAAATTGAAAAAAGACTAAAAGAAATTGAATTAAAAGAAGCTGAAAAGAGATTTAAAAAAATAAATAATCTTCTGATAAAAAATAATAATAAATTTACTGATCAAGATGTCCAAGATTTTGAAGAATATATATTGACTTGTTTAGAAGTAAAAAATGAAGAAAAAAACTAATTTTTTTAATAACTAAAAAAAACGACTTTACAAAATTGTTTTTAACAGCTTTTGTAAGGTCGTCTTAATGTTTTATATCTATTAAAAGAATTTGCTTTTAAAGCTTATATTTTTTATTTTAAAGCTCTTTTAAAAAATATCAAATAAATTTTTTATATAAATACTATTGTTTCCTTCCCATTTATCAAAACCTAAAGTTTTATATTTTCCTTTTTTTATTAAGGTATAATTTTTTTTAAAAAATTCTTCTATCATTTCATATTCATTCCAAGTCAAATTATCAAGAAAAATAATTCCTGTTCCATAACTTTCATCAAAGTGATAACGATTTTTTAATTTTTTAGAAAATTCTTGTTCCCAAAGTTCTTTAAAAAGTTTTCTTTTCTCTGTTGCTTTTTGGATAAATTCTTCAACTGTCATTTAATCATCATCTCCTTTATTAAAAAAGTTCTAAGTTTGGTAAAAAATCATATTTGCTACAAATTTCTTTTAATTTTTCTTCACTTTCTGCTTTATCTATTAAAGAATAAAATTCAGATAAATTTTTTATTTTTTCTGTTCTTTTTCCCTGCCTTTTTATTAGCTGTTTTAATCTTATAAAATTTTTATTTTCTACTCTTTTTTTATAAATTTCTTCAGCTAATTTTTCATCACCAATTTTCATTTCTTTTAATAAAAAATAAAAATAATCTATATGTATATTTTCTTTCCTTTCTTCTTCCGTTGTAATTGGCTTTCCATAGTTGTTCAAACAATAATCTGAATGATAATGAATATATGCCTTTCTATACACTTTTCTTTTTATTTCAAATGGAATGTTAGAAAATTCTTTATATCTTTTATTTTGTTCTTCAATATCTTCTTGAACTTTTTCCCACCATTTTAAAACTGTATGTCTTGATAATCCCGTTTGTTTTTCACATTCTATTTTTTTCCCTAAAGGATTCTTAAGTCTCCATTCACGAACTATATCTTTTTTTTCTTTTCTTCCATTTCCTTGACGCCAATTAGTTTGATTAACTTTATCATTGATTTCTTGGATAGCTCTTGCCCCCATTAAATGAACTACTTGTTTTCTTCCATTTCTTTTGTTGGCAGGTATAGAAAGCCCTGTGATCCTCTCTATATCTTTTCTTGGAAAAGTTATATAACTTTCTTTATATGCCCTTAATGCGTCCTCTATATCTTCCTTTGTAAAATGATTATCTTGATTGATTGTCTTTTGTTCCATTTCTATTAAAAAAGCATAAGCGTCCTCTTTTAATTCCTCGTAAGAGATATTACATTTTGTTGCGTACATTGCTAAAGTCATCAAACAAAAATATCTATGCCCCTCTTGAACTTCCTTATTTGAAGTAATCTTCCTTTTCCACCAATCATATAAATCTCTTTTTATATCCCATTTTTTTCTTGATTTATCCCCTTTAACTATTCTACGTTCGTACCAATCGGGATATAATTCTTTAGCTTTTGCTAAACTAATTCTTTTTGGTTTATAAACAACTCTCTCAATTTGTAAAATTTCTTCCTCTGTCAATTTAATATCACTATCCAAACGCTTATTTAACTCGTTTATATCATAAAAAGGAATATCATAGTTGATGTATGCTCTTACTTTTTCTCCAAATTTTGTCTGTGTTTCGGGAACTCTAAAACCTTGGAAAATTCCTTGATATTGCCTTGATTGTTTAGAAGTAAAGCCACTCCAAACCAAATCTATTAACCCATACTTAAATCTTTTTAAAAGAACTTTCACATTGTCAAAAAGTGCAATCGGCTCTTTCAAAATGTAATATAGATGCAGTCCATTCCCCGAACTAACAATAATATTAGGTGGATAGATACGTCCATTACTAAATTGTTTAAACAAACTTCCAATATGTTTTTCTTCAACGCCGTCTAAATCAATAGCAAAAGCATATAAATATCTTGAATTGTTTGCAGTTCTATTTCTCCCAATGTAAGTGATTGGACTCATCACAACAAACTTTCTTCCTTTAATTTCTTCTAAAAAATCTAAATTATTAAGTACCATAAAAGTTCTAGTTTTCCCTGTATCTAATATCTCACACATAATACCATTATATTTATGGTTTTGATAATCTCTATCCTCTCCCTCAACCTCAAATGGAAGAACATTGTCTCTCTCAAAGATATAATTAATAAACTCATAAATATCAATTTGAGAATAATTAATAAAAGGATTAAAAGCTATAAAACCATTTCTAAAATTAAATAAATCAATCTGTTGAAGAAGTTTCTTAATAAGAATCACCTACCTAAAAACACCTACGGGGGCGTTATATTATCAATACATTTATTGCACATTTTAAAAGAAAGAAAAAACACCTACGGGGGCGTTATATTATCAATACATTTATTGCACATTTTCTCTTAAAAAGAGTATAGCATAAGGACGCTATATTATCAATGAATTTATTTTACCTTTTTTACCTTATTATGATTATAATAGGATAAAATCCTATTATAATCATAATTTAAAAGTTTTTTTATATATTAAAATATTTTTCTAATTCTTCAACAGTTTTAAATTTATACTTTTTCTTATCAAAGAAATATTGCTTATTATTATCTATTACAAATTCATATTTTTTATCCATAAAGCTATCCCTTAGAACAGATACTACATAAATAATTTTATTATTTTTTTGTTTTTCCTCTATATTAAAAAAATAACTTTCTATTATTGCTCTAATAATTTCTATAATTTCTCCGTATTCAATATATTCTTTAATTGAAATTACTTGCTCAACTTCTCCAAATGCAATTTTGGCAGCCTCTTTTTTATCAAAAATCAATGGAGTTTTTCTAATAACGATTTCATCTCCGAAATGATAGATATAAACTTCTCTTTCTTCCTGTGAAAATCCTAAATCTCTAACCCATGTAATAGGCAACATAATTCTACTATTTAAGCTTCCACTTCCTGATTTTAAAAATGATATATTCAATTTTTTAGCTTTCATTATTTCCCCTCCCATTTTAGATGTAATGTCCAAAATTCTTTTCTTTAATTATAACTGACGTGTCGTCAAAAGTCAATGTATTTTTCATTTTTTGACGTGTCGTCAGATATAATATATATTTTATTATCTCTATTTCTGTATTATACTGCTTATTTTAAATATTTTAGAGCCTTTAAGTAGATTTTTCTAAAAAATAAAAATATAGATTTTAATTTTATTGGTTTTGTATTATAATGTTTATAATAGGATTTTATCCTATTATAATTAAAAATATAAAAAAATTCAGGAGGGCATATGGAAAAAAAAATTTCTACTAGAGCTTTATGGAGAGAATACTTTAATAAAAGAGAAAATCTTTATGACTATATTAGAGAAAATACAATTTGTTTAAGGTCTGATGAAACTGAAGATCCTTTATTGGATAGTCCTGTAGAATTTCTTTTAAGAAAACCAAAAAAAAATAATCGGGCTCGTTGTATATATTTTACTGAAGATGAAAAAATTTTAAATACAATTTCTAAGAAAAGCAAGGAATTAGAAGATTTTTTCAATAAAATCAATAATGGAAAAAGACAATCTTTAGACATTCCAAAACTATTCCATGATGTAGAAATGATTAATATCAATGTTAATGACGCATACGAATCAATTAAAATTGATGAAACAAATGCTACAAAACTTTTTCCTATAGCAAAAGAAGAAGCATTAAAATTTTATTGGGGCGATGATTACTTAAAAAATCTAAAAAAATATGAATTAAGTACTTATTTAGGTTTCGTTGAGATTAAAAATGAAAATCTTCTAAAACTTGCTAATGCTAAAATTTTACAAGCAAGAAAATTAACAGGGAAAAAATATATGGTTAAAATCAGACAAAAAGGAAATAATCTATCATCAAAACATAGATATGGCTTTATAGTTGTTGACAATAAACCAATAATTAATGAATCTAATAAACAACTGATGAGAAGTCATTCATTAGAATTAACAGGAAATAAATTTGAATGTCCAATTCCTAGCCCTTATACATTTTTCATAAAAAAATAATTTATTTTTGTTTATCATGGGATAATATCCTATTATAATTAAAAATCAAAGAAAATATATTAATAATCATACAATATAATTAATCAAATATAATCTGACTTCACTAAATTGATTTTGAGGCTTTCCATTTAGAAACTTGATTTTTTAATCATCTTGAAAATTAACAGGCTTTAAAATTGATTTTAGAGCTTTTGAATAAAAAATAATATTTTTTTTAAATATGTTAATTATTTTATATAAATGGTATAATACCATATATGTATAAAGTATTTAAAAGGAGGAACAAATATGTATAAGAGAACTGAAACTAAGATTAAAGAAATAAAAAAAATGATTAAAGAAAATATGGATTTAAAAGAAATCATCAAGAAAAAGTTTAATACTATTGATAAAAAAGACAAATGGCTAAAAGAATGGCATGAGAATTTTACACAAGAAGAATTAACTTATCTTGACTACACTATTACTCCTGAATTAGTTGAAGTAGAAGAAATTAAAGAGCCAACTAAAACTACTGATAAAAAAGCTACTAAAGATATTGAGGTTATTGAAACTATTGTTCCTGAAAAAGAAATAAAAAAAGAAGAAATTAACGAAATCGAGGAGAAAAAAGAGGAAATTCCTTCACAAGTTGAAGATAAAAAGCCTATTGAAGAAGAAAAAGAGATTCCTGCACCTACTCCAACAATAAATACTCTTGATTTCTTAGTAAATAATACAAAAGAGTTTAAGTCTTTTGAAGATTTTGAAACTGTCCAAGATAAATTAAGCTTTTTATTAACTGATAAAGTTTTAAAAGCTTTATTCTTTATGACAATGGGGCAAAGTATTCAGAACGAAGCTGAAGCTACATTAAAACTTAACCTAGAAAATATAAAAAATAAATATTCTAAAAATATAAAAATTAAGAATATTCGTATTAATGAAGAGCTTTATAAAGAGTTTACTGACTTCTGTGAGGATAATAAAATCACTATAATATCAGCTTTAAGCTGTGCTTTGGAAGAATTTTTAGAAAAATATAAGGATTTAAAGAAAAATAAAGAGTAAGAAAAATAAAGAGTAATTTTCATTTTTTATAATATACTTTATATAAAGTATATTATAAAGTATTGAACAAGTCACAACATATAAAGCACTATATAAAATAAATCGTAGAGTATTTTATATATAAAGTATACTTTATATATATTTTAAAAATTTCAATATAGTGTATTGTATATAATATTAGTTTTACATATAACATATTTTATATATACTTTATAGTTTTTAGGAGCACTTCGGAGCACTTATAAAAAAAGTATAT
>ERZ791889.738-NODE-738-length-10913-cov-25.744612_pt1 | contig 10913 bp, 6 predicted proteins | sample MGYA00510156_ERZ791889 | MGnify/ENA primary metagenome ERZ791889 (study PRJEB30046, sample SAMN00792108) | human gut metagenome | study: EMG produced TPA metagenomics assembly of the A metagenome-wide association study of gut microbiota in type 2...
TAAGTCTCAATTAGTAGCTTAATTAATATGTCCAATATTTTGGGTGCATATCAATTTATATCTACTGCTTTTTTGTTAGTGAATAATTTGATTAGTTACCAGAACAACCATGTTTATCTTCATGGCAAGCATGTCCATGACCACCGCAAGAATGACCGTGACCATGATGATTGCATTGTACATTAGCATTATAGTTTAATGTGCCATTAAGATATGCTTTTACAGCATCATCAGCATTTCCCATAACGCCACCGAATAATTTAATACCAGCTTGAGCTAAAGCATTTTGAGCTCCACCGCCGATACCACCACAGATTAAGATATCTGCTTGAGCATTATTTAAAAATGTAGCTAAAGCACCATGTCCTTGACCTTGTGTATCAATGATTTGTTCATTCACGATTTGATTATTTTCAATATCATAAACTTTAAATTGTGATGTATGACCAAAATGTTGGAAGATATTTCCATTATCGTATGTAACAGCTATTCTCATTGTATTTACTCCTTTTTTAGTTATAATTTGTTGTTTGTGAATTTTTCGTTTAGGGCAATTTTGTAAACAGTTTTGTTCTCCTTGGCAAAGTTGATAATTGCCACCAGAAATCAATAGTGGACGACCATGTACAAGGCTGTTGGCTATTTTATAGCGAGCAATTTCATATATTTCACTGACTGTAGTGCGAGAAATATTCATTTGTTTAGAAGCTTGTTCATGGGTGAGTTTATTTAAATCTATTAGGCGAATTACTTCATATTCATCTAAGGTCAAAATAATTTTTTCACCATTAGAGATGCCTTCAGGAATAAAACTATCATAAGTTGGTTCAAAACAAATTTTGCGACAGCGACTAGGTCTTGCCATAAAATCATCTCACTAAAATTTATTTCCGACATATGTCGATTATTATTATAAGATATTAGTTAAGAAAAAACAAGTTTAATTAAAAAATTTTTCAGATAATCATTTGACTTGGAGTTTACTTAAAGTTCTATAATAATAAAAAAATACATAAGAAAAGAGTGATTTTTATGAATAACGGAGAAAAATATCAGGATAAATTATTAAATGATAAAGCTATATTATTTAGTGAAACAGACCCAGATTTTGCAAAGTTTTTTGTTGATTTTGCTTTTGATGATGTCGTTAATCAAAATGATTTAGATGATAAAACTCGCATGATGGCTATACTTGCTACATTGATTGGTTGTCAGGGCAGAAAAGCTTTTGAATGTATATTGCCAGATAGTTTGAAGATGAAGGTTACACCTGTAGAAATAAAAGAAATAATTTATCAAGCTGTAGCTTATCTAGGAATAGGCAGAGTAGCTGACTTTTTAGAGATTGCAAATGATTGTTTTAAATCTTTAAATATCAATTTATCACTTGAAGCGCAATCAACAACTACAAGACAGACTAGATTAGAAAAAGGTATACAAGCTCAAGTTGATATCTTTGGCGAAAATATGAAAGATTTTTGGAAATCCGGAGATAGTGAAACTAGACATATAAATCGCTGGCTTGCAGAAAATTGTTTTGGTGATTATTACACTCGTAAAGGTTTAGATTTAAAACAAAGAGAGATGATAACTTTTTGTTTTATCTTGGCACAAGGCGGTTGTGAAAATCAATTGACAGCACATATTCAAGGTAATTTAAATGTTGGCAATGATAAAGAATTTTTATTAAAAGTTTTAACTCAATGTTTGCCATATATTGGTTATCCTAGAAGTTTAAATGCCCTAGCTTGTATAAAAAAAGTTTGTGATAAATAAGGAAAGAAGATTTTTTGATGAAAGATGTTTTATTATTAGTAGGCGCAGGTCAAATAGGTATGGCTATCGCTAGACGTATTGGCTTTGATAAAAAAATAATAATTGGTGATAAAAATTTAGTTAATGCTAAAAAAATAGCAGATATTATGTATAATGCTGGTTTTGATGTAAATTATTTAGAAGTAGATTTAGCAGATAGAATATCTATTAAGAATTATATACAGGAAGCTCAAAAATATGGTCAGATAGGAATGCTTATAAATGTAGCTGGTGTATCACCTAGTCAAGCTTCTATAGAAACTATTTTAAAAGTAGATTTATATGGAACAGCTGTTTTATTAGAAGAAGTCGGAAAAGTAATCAAACCATATGGCACAGGCGTAACGATTTCTAGTCAATTAGGTCATCGCATGGAAGCTTTAGGTAGTGAAATTGATGAACAATTAGCAACTACTGATTGTGAAAATTTATTATCTTTATCTGTTTTACAAGCAGAAAATATAAAAGACAATTTACATGCTTATCAATTAGCAAAACGTTGTAATGTAAAAAGAGTTATGGCAGAAGCTGTAAAATGGGGTAAGAAAAAAGCTCGGATAAATTCAATTTCTCCGGGAATTATAGTTACTCCACTTGCTATAGATGAATTTAACGGTAAAAGAGGTGCTTTTTATAAAAATATGTTTGCCAAAGCACCAGTAGGACGACCAGGTACAGCAGATGAAGTGGCAAATGTAGCAGAATTATTGATGAGTGAAAATACAGGCGCAGATTTCTTAGTTGATGGCGGAGCTACAGCAGCATATTTTTATGGCGATTTAAATAAATAGATAGGTATTTTTAGTTTAAGGTGAATTTAGAAGCTGAAATAAAAAAATTATATAATATGTAAAGCAAAAGCTCTTTGATTAAAAACTAATCAAAGAGCTTTTTGTTAGTGAATAAAAAGGATTTATAAGATTTTTAGATTTTATTTAAGGTTATTTTTGAAGAATAATTCTAATTTATCAAATGGTATTTTATCAATTTTATCATATAAATCAATGTGTTCAGCATCATCTACAACATATAATTCTTTAGGTTCAGAGGCTTTATTAAATGCTTCTTCGCTGAAAAATTTAGAATGAGCTCTATCGCCAACGATAAATAATATTGGACGAGGAGAAATTTCATCAAGATAATCAAGTAAATGATAATTCATAAAAGCAAGATTACTAGTTGTAGTAAAGCCACCTAAAGCATTGATATGATGTCCTCTTTTTAAAGCGTAAAAACGGAACCATTCAGCTGTTGGTTCTGTTAAATCTTCAGGAACTTTTTCAAGTGGTTTATCTGGAAAATATGGAATGTATTCAGGATAGCCATTTTGAGCATCAATCCATCTTTGTTTAGATAATTTTTCTTTAGTAGCTTGAATAGTTTCTTTATCCATACCTAGGCGAGAAGCTACAGTCATATCATACATTGAAGCTGTAGCCACAGCTTTTATACGTGTATCCATCTGTGTTGCAGATAAAGCGAAACCACCAGAACCACAAATACCGATAGCTCCAATTTGTTCACGGTTTACAAATGGTAGAAGCCCTAAATAATCAACACCTGCACTGAAATTTTCTGTAAAAATATCTGGAGATGAGACATGGCGAGGATATCCTTCAGATTCACCCATAAAGCAAGGGTCAAATGTTAAAACGATAAATCCACGTTTTGCAAGTTCATTAGCATAAATACAAGGTCCTTGTTCTTTAACACCACCATAAGGAGCACCTACGATTAAAGCTGGATATTGTTTTTATCTAAATTTTTTAGATGATATAAATCTCCAGCTAGAGTAAAACCATAGCGATTTTTATAAAAGACAGAAGTATGCTCGATATTATCGCTTAATGGGGCAATATAATGTTTAGACATAATGAGACCTCTATTACGTCAATGCAAAAAAAATAAGAACTGTATCTTTGAAAATACAGTTCTTATTGTTAATTACTTTATCAAATAGTTTTATAGAGCTTTAAGGTCTTGCTCAGCGATTTTTTCTTTAGCTACAGAAAGCATTAGTTTTATACGATTTAACTGGTTTACTTCACTGATACCAGCATCACAGTCAATAGCTACGATATTTACACCATCATGTGTACGCATGAGTTCACGTATCATACCTTTTCCTGTGATATGATTTGGCAAGCAACCAAATGGTTGTAAACAAATGATATTGTCTACACCTTCTTGGATTAATTTTGCCATTTCACCAGTTAAGAACCAACCTTCACCAGCCATATTACCTAAAGAAACATGAGGAGTAGTTAATTTAGCTATTTCTTTGATAGTATATGGAGCAGTGAAGCGTTTGCTAGCACGAAGTGCTTTGCGCATAGGCTTGCGGAAAAATTCAAGTACTTTAATGAAAATTTCTGATTTAGCTTTATCTATCCATTTACCATCAAGCATTTTATATTTTACGATATCATCATATGCCATGTACATGAAGAAATCCATTAAATCAGGTGTTACAACTTCAGCACCTTCATCAAAGAGAATTTTTTCTACATGATTATTAGCTGTTGGGTGATATTTAACAAGAATTTCGCCAACGATACCTACTTTTGGTTTTATTACATCTTCATTGAGAGCAATTTCATCAAATTCTTTTACAGCTTTTTTGATATTATTGCTGAATTTAATATAATTGCCATTAGTGATTTCGTCCATGAAGATTTTACGCCATTTATTATATAAAACATCAACAGAGCCAGCTACTTTTTCATAAGGTCTTGTTCTATTAGATAAGCGAATTAATAAGTCAGCGTAAATAGTAGCTTTGACAACATCAAGCCATATTTCTGTTTTTAATTTGAAATCATCTGTTTCACGACCAACACAAGCAAATACAGGAACTTGGCTTAAGCCGGCATTTTCTAAAGCTTTACGCATTAAATTTAAATAGTTTGTAGCACGGCAAGCACCACATGTTTGGAAAAGCATGATGGAAGTATTATTCACATCATATTCGCCTGATTTTAATGCTTTTAATAATTGACCAATGACTACGATTGCAGGATAGCACATATCATTATTGACATAGCGTAGACCTAAATCAATATCTTCTTGTGTAGGCATTGGCGGAATGACGATTTTCATACCAGATTTTTTACAAGCATGTTGAATGAAATCAAAATGTTTAGGAGACATTTGCGGTGCCAAGATAGTATGTTCTTCTTGACATTCTTTGCTGAAATAAGCACGTTGTTTTGGAGGTTCGATTTCGTCAATTTGGGCAAAGCCATATTTCCATGCAGCCATGAGGGAACGAATACGTATACGAGCTGCACCAAGGTTACTTACTTCATCTAATTTTATCATGGTGTAGATATCGCCATGTTGTTCTAAGATTTCACGTACTTGACCAGTAGTGATAGCATCAAGACCACAACCAAAAGAACTGAATTGAATTAAAGTCATTTCTTTATGGCGAGCTACATAACTAGCAGCATGATACAATCTAGCATGATAGCTCCATTGGTTTACGATATCTAAGCTATCTTCTGGGCAATCTAAATGATAAAGAGCATCTTCAGATAAAATTGCAATGCCGTAAGATTGAATCATTTCAGGAATACCATGATTGATTTCAGGGTCAACATGGTATGGTCTACCAGCTAAAACGACAATTGGCATTTTTTTATCAGTAGCTTCTTTGATGATGTTTTCACCATAATTGCGAATGTCTTCTTTATATTTATCTAATTCCTGATAACTTTTTTCTACAGCTTCGATTAAGTCTTTTTTAGGAATATTTAAAGAGGATAATTCTTCTTGTAAACGTTTAATCAAAGCTTTTTTATTATTTATTGGTAAGAATGGTTGAAGGAAGTTTATATTTTTCTGGCGGAGAATATCCATATTAGCACGGATATTTTCAGCATAAGAAGCGACAATAGGACAGTTATAATTGTTATCGGAGGCATGAAGCGGGTCTTTCATATTATAAGGGATACATGGATAAAAGATAGTAGTGATACCTTTTTCAATTAAATCCATGATATGACCGTGTACTAATTTTCCTGGATAACATAAAGAGTCAGAAGGAATAGTAGACATACCTTTACAATATAACTGAGCTGAAGATTTGCCAGATAATACTACTTCATAACCTAATAAGGTAAAGAAAGTAAACCAGAATGGAAAATCTTCATACATATTGAGTACACGTGGGATACCTATGCGTCCTTTTGGGGCATTGAGAAGTGGTTTATAGTATTCAAATAAACGATGATATTTATATTTATAAATATTAGGTGCTTTATCTTCTTTAGCCACTTGTTTGCCAATGCCTTTTTCACAGCGATTTCCTGTAGAATAGCGATTGCCATCAGGGAAAATTTGTGTTGTGATTAGACAGTTATTACCGCAGCCATGACAGCGGTAAGTTTTTGTTTCCATATGGAAATCTTTTAATTCTTCTTTGGTTAAAATAGAAGATTTTTCTTGTTGACGTTCTATAGCTAAAAGTGCAATACCATAAGCACCCATTAAACCAGAGATATCTGGGCGGATTACATTTTTATTTAACAATAATTCCATAGAACGAAGTACAGCATCATTATAGAATGTACCACCTTGAACCACGATATTATCGCCAAGTTCAGATACATCTTTGACTTGGATTACTTTAAATAAAGCATTTTTGATAACAGAAAGAGCTATACCAGCAGAAATATCATTTACAGAAGCTCCTTCTTTTTGGGCTTGTTTTACACGAGAATTCATGAAAACAGTACAACGAGTACCTAAATCTACTGGATTTTTAGCAGTTAAGCCTTTATTGGCAAAATCGCTGACTTCCATATTTAAGCCTTGAGCGAAGTTTTGAATGAAAGAACCACAGCCAGCAGAGCAAGCTTCATTTAAAATGATTTGTCCGATATTGCCTTTATTTACATAGAAGCATTTCATATCTTGTCCACCGATATCTAGAACGCAAGATACATCAGGACAAAATTCACGAGCTGCACGCAAATGAGCAAAAGTTTCTACTTCACCAAAATCTGCATGAAGAGCAGCTTTGACGATATGTTCTCCATAGCCAGTCGTACCAACAGTAGCAATATAAGCATTAGGAGGAATAATTTCATATAGAGCGTTTATTTCATCTAATACAGTTTTTAATGGTGAGCCATTATTACTGCCATAGGAAGAATATAATATTTCACGATTTTTACTAATTGCGACTAATTTTGTAGTAGTAGAACCAGCATCAATACCTATGTATAGAGGTCCTTGATAATCTGATAATAAAGCTTTTTTTACAACATCTTTATTATGACGTTGCTTAAACTCATTATATTCTTGTTCATTTTTAAATAATGTAAAGGCTACAGATTCAGTTTCTGTGGATGATTTACTGCAATTATTTAAGCGTTGCATTAATTCATCATATGTCATTTCAATTGCATTATCGCTTAGAGCGCAACCCATAGCAACAAAATAACAACCATCATCAACATTGACAATATGTTCATCAGTTAATTTTAAAGTTTTAATAAAGCGTTCTTTTAATTGAGTTAAGAAATATAAAGGACCACCTAAAAATGCTATATTACCTTCAAGTGGACGTCCTTGAGCTAAGTTACCAATAGTCTGATTAACTACAGCTTGTAAGATAGAAAGAGCAATATCAGCTTTAGAAACACCATCATTTAATAATGCTTGAACATCTGTTTTAGCAAAAACACCACAACGAGAAGCAATAGTATAAATTTGAGTGCCTTTTTGAGCTAATTCATTTAAACCCATAGCATCAGTATTTAAAAGAGAAGCCATATGGTCAATAAATGAACCTGTGCCACCTGCACAAACACCATTCATACGTTGTTCTGGTGCAGAGCCAAAATAAGTGATTTTAGCATCTTCACCGCCTAATTCAACAGCTACATCAGTTTGTGGTATCCAATTTTTAACAGCTTTAGAACAAGCAATTACTTCTTGAATGAAAGGCATGTTTAAATTATTAGCCATACCCATACCAGCAGAGCCAGTTATTGCACAGGTAAATTTATGATTTTTTAATGTATCTGATAATAAAATCATATTATCGTGCATGGATTTATAGATTTCTGATAAATGACGCATGTATTTCTTATAAACTACTTGATTATCTTTATCTAAGACAACTAATTTTATAGTAGTAGAACCGATATCAATACCAAGTTTATACGAAAAATTCAAGATAACACCACCTATAAAATATATATTTATTAATACTTTAGAAATTAGAAATATAAGCTTTAAATAGTTATTATTATGCATATGTATTATATCATAGAATAAAAAATTTACCAAAATGAATAGTATTCACTTTTGAGGATTTTTTTATTAATTTTAGAAAAAAAGAATGAATTTTTTAGCTGAAATTGAATAGAAAAGTAAAATTAAATAGAAATAAGTGCTGAAAATGAAGATTTTATTTTCAAAATGAGATGATAAGATAAATTTTACCTTATTTATAATAAGGAAGTTTTTTTCTGAAAAATAATGGAGTTTAATCTGGAAAAATAAAAACGATAACTTTTTTAAATTTTTTTCAAAAAAGTGTTGACAAAATGGTTTTAAAATAATATACTATAGAAGCTGGCTCGTGAGACAACAACTCACAGAGAAAAAACAGCAATAAAGGTTAAGATGGCCCGGTAGTTTAGTTGGTTAGAATGCCGCCCTGTCACGGCGGAGGTCAGGGGTTCAAGTCCCCTTCGGGTCGCCATTTTTATTTGCCTCGGTAGCTCAGTCGGTAGAGCAGGGGACTGAAAATCCCCGTGTCAGTGGTTCGATTCCGCTCTGAGGCACCATTTTATAATATGCTGGTGTAGCTCAATTGGCAGAGCAGCTGACTTGTAATCAGCAGGTTGGGGGTTCGATTCCTCTCGCCAGCTCCATGAAATGCGGGTGTAGCTCAATGGTAGAGCCCTAGCCTTCCAAGCTAGTTACGTGGGTTCGATTCCCATCACCCGCTCCATCAAAAAAAGTTTGAAAAAAACTTAAAAAAGTTCTTGACAAGAACAAAATGATATGGTAACATATTAAATGTTCTCGACGAGAATAAAGAAGTGAATAATGCCGGGGTGGCGGAACTGGCAGACGCACGGGACTTAAAATCCCGCGGTTAGTGATAACCGTACCGGTTCGATTCCGGTCCTCGGCACCAATCACCATCATTTGTTATTTTTGCCCTTTGCGGTCGTGGCGAAATGGCAGACGCGCTAGCTTCAGGCGCTAGTGGGGGATACCTCATGGTGGTTCAAATCCACTCGGCCGCACCATTAAAGAGTATATGCGGTTGTGGCGGAATTGGCAGACGCGCTACTTTGAGGGGGTAGTGATCAATGGTCGTATGGGTTCAAGTCCCATCAACCGCACCATTAATTTAAAGAATGAACTGATACCAATGTGATATCAGCTTTTTTTATGTCTGTAGAAAAATTAAATATGGCGCGTTGGTCAAGTGGTTAAGACACCGCCCTTTCACGGCGGCTTCATGGGTTCGAATCCCATACGCGTCACCATGGTTATTCAACTCTTAATAAAGAGTTTTTATATAGATTTAAGAATGCTTTTTAAAGTCCAGATTAAAAATCTAGATTTTAAAAAGCATTTTTTTATTGTCGAAAACAAACCTAAAATTTTTTTATCAAACTCATTAGATTTTATCTAATTGACAATAGTTATAGACAGGTATAGTATAAGTATAAAGTTAACTAATCAAATATTTATATATTAGTAACTTAAAAATAATACTATTTGTGAAATTATAAACTACTAATTTATATTAGTAGTTTATAGTTTTTTATGAAGGATATTGAGAGGTGCTATTATGTTTGATAAATTAGAAGAAAAGGCTATGATTCATTTTTTTAATAAATTTGATAAAAATCCATTTCTTTTAAAATTTAAAGATAATCAATATTTAGTAGGTAAAGGTGAACCAACTTTTGTAGTGGACTTTAAAAAGACAATACCTATAATGGATTTACTTAATAGTACGTCTATCGCTTTAGGTGAAGCTTATATGAATGGAGATTTAATCATTGAAGGAAATTTATATGATGCTTTAATTCATTTTTTAGGTCAAATGGATAAATTTTCTTTAAATGAAACTTTGCTAGATAAAATAATTCATCCATCTAATTCTAAAGAAAGTCAAGAAAAGCAAGTTCAATCTCATTATGATATAGGTAATGATTTCTATAAATTATGGTTAGATGAAACAATGAGTTATTCTTGTGCTTATTTTAAAAATGAAGATGATACTTTATATCAAGCACAAGTGAATAAAGTGGATTATATTTTATCGAAATTATATTTAAAAGAAGGTATGAGCTTATTAGATATTGGCTGTGGTTGGGGCTTTTTACTCATCGAAGCTGCTAAAAAATATAAGGTAAAAGGTACGGGTATTACTTTAAGTCGTGAACAATACAAAGAATTTAAATCGCGTATACAAAAAGAACATTTAGAAGATTATTTAACAGTTGAATTGATGGATTATCGAGATTTACCAAAATGGGGAAAAAGTTTTGATAGAGTTGTTAGTGTAGGTATGCTAGAACATGTTGGCAGGGAAAATTATCAGCTATTCAATGATTGTGTAAATGCAGTATTAAAAGATAAGGGTTTGTATTTATTGCATTTCATCAGTCAATTAAAAGAAATGGAAACTGATAGTTGGATGAAAAAATACATTTTCCCAGGTGGAGTGATACCAAGTCTTAGAGAAATCGTTTCTAGTATGGGAAATGATGATTTCCATATTCTCGATATTGAAAATTTGCGTCGCCATTATGAAAAAACTTTACTTTATTGGGCAGATAATTTTCATAATCATTTAGATAAAATCAGTGAAATGTTTGATGAAAAATTTATTCGCATGTGGGATTTATATTTAAATGCCTGTGCAGCAAATTTCCATATAGGTGGTATAGATTTACATCAAATTTTAGTTACTAAAGGCGTAAATAATGAATTACCATTAACAAGATGGTATTGATATATTAATATAATAATATAATAAAAAAGAAGCTCTATAAGTTATTTGATATGCACCCAAAATATTGGACATATTAATTAAGCTACTAATTGAGACTTAG
>ERZ791889.741-NODE-741-length-10836-cov-109.138392_pt1 | contig 10836 bp, 20 predicted proteins | sample MGYA00510156_ERZ791889 | MGnify/ENA primary metagenome ERZ791889 (study PRJEB30046, sample SAMN00792108) | human gut metagenome | study: EMG produced TPA metagenomics assembly of the A metagenome-wide association study of gut microbiota in type 2...
AATAATCTCTCCTAGGTTATTTATATTAATTTTTCACCAGCATTGCTGGGATTCCTACCCAAAATATTTTATTATATTTTTTCCCCTCACTCGAGGGGAAACCCCAATAATACTATTTTTAAGTAGTATTATTTAATAATACAATATATTATTTTGTATTACTTTTAAGTAATATATTTTAATGTGTGTAATACTTTAGGTATTAACGTAAATGTTAATATATATTTTTATATTTTAAACCTCACTAGTTTTTTATTTTATACCCCAGTTTCAAAGCTGGGGTAAAAATAAAAACTAATCTAAAAAATGTTTTTTTGTACCTTGAAATTCTAAACATTTTCGGATTTTCGAGGGTCAAAAAAACAATAAAATTACAACGGATTTGAAACAAATATTTTCAAGAGTTGTTATTTTTAAAGGATTTTCAAGATTTCAAAAAAACAACACTTGTCAAGTAAATATATAAGGGTACAACATTACTTTCAAAAAGTCAATAGAATTTTATATATAAATTACAATTGAATAGAAATTAGCAGCACAAGGAATTTATAAGCCTTGTTTTTTTATAACAATTTTTCAGACAACTAAATATAAAACTGTATTTCTTGTTAGTCACATAAATTAAAAACTTGTGTGACTGATTGGAAACACACGTAAATGATAAAAACAAGGAGGGTTTAAAATCGTTGACAATGGCACATTTATATATACAAGTCGTGACATAGATATCACGCAGGCGGCAGAAAATGCGAGGGCATTAACTGGAATGTCTGGAACTGTAGAAAACAATAAACTTGTATTTAAAAACTTCAATGTAGATAAATACGAGTTTATCAACTTTATCTCAATTTCAGAATACCGCAGTAATTGCCGTATCTGTGTAGCTTTTAGCTATTCGAGATACGAGAATGAAGACAACTACAAACTTGCTGAGCGTCAAAGAACAATCAACGACGTTCATGCAGCAGTAACACGAATCTTTAGAAGTATAACAGGTCTAGCCTTAACCAGCAACGACCTTGAAGTTCTGGCGCTTGACATATCTAATCAACTTGAAGTTGAGAACATAAGAAATTATTATAATGTGCTTAATCTTATATATAGAGCATATAAGCAGATTAACCCGAACGGGCGTTTGTACTTTGATACTGACAAGGAGCAGAGGCTAGAGCTTGACGGGCTAGACTTTAGAGAAGCCGGAAAGAAGAGGAGAGAGGCGAACGCATATTTTAAGATTTATAGCAAGAGAAAAGAAATTGAAGACACCAAGGGAGCTGCAAAAGCAAGAGGAAAGCGGCAGGCGTTACGTGGTGAACTCACTTTAAAGGGTGCAATGTTAAAAAAATATGACTTGCACATCGTGGGAAATATTCAAAAACTAGCACTTGAAAGAGTTTTGAAATGTGTACTGGGAGAGATAATCCTTGACGGAATCAATAAAGAGCTTGAATTTAATAGATTTAAGCTTTTATCAGAATACAAGCTCGCAGGTAGTAAGAAGTTGCAGGAAGTAACTTTAATGAATCTTCAATACATCTTTGATATTGATATTCTTGATGATGTGCTTACTTGTGAGAATCTTAATATCTCACGTAGTACGCTAGGTTATCACAAGAAAAATATAAAAGAGCTTTTAAAAGCAACAGAAACTAAAAGCGAGATAAAAAGAGTATTTTCAAAGAACTTTGAAAGATTAGCAAAGTTATTAAAAAAGATAGTCAAGGTTGATGTAAAAGTGGAGAAAGGGGCGATAAAATGGCAATAAGTAAAAAGAAAAAGCAAGCATTTGCACAAGCTTTTATGATTTGCAAGAATGGAAGAGAAGCCCTCGAAGCCGCTGGAATTGACTTTGATATTAAGACTATGCAGTCGCTTTTATTAGATAAAGAGCTAGCAGAGTACATAGATAAAAACCTCGCAACTGTTCAATATATGCTGGGTAGAGACAAGAGCGGACACCTTGCAAAGCTGGAAAAACTATTCGACCAAGCGGCAGGGTATGAAGATTCTAAGATAGTAAACTTTGACAAAGTAGGTAGATATACTGAAAAAGTAGGAAAGTTTACAGACTTCAAAGCGGCGGCGGCACTATCGAAAAGAATCGGAGAGCTCCAAGAATGGGAGACAACAGGGGGAGACAATGAAATTATTGTTGACCTTAAAATCGGTGATAATCTGTTCAAATCCGATGAAGAGGCTATTGAAAAAGCTAACAGTGATAGTGTGGCACGTGATGAAAGGGTTCTAAATCACTTAAAATCGGAGGGGGTGTTGTAATTGCTTGAAATGTTGACAAAAGATAAAAGAGAAAACTTTTATAAAATACTTGAAGATAAAATAAAATCTAACCCTGAGCGATACAAGTTTTTCGCCGCTGGAGCTAAAAAGATGAGAGATAATCCCGTTTTTAACAAGGTTGAGTTTTTATCCAAAGTAGGCAACGAAGTTATTGGAGAAATGGGATATTTGCAAGACCTTGTCAACGACAAGATTATCAATATCGAAGTAGTTTGTTTCAAAGATAACAGCCCAACTTTTATAAAAGATTTATTCTTATTCTTTGAGTTATTAGACAGTAGTTTTCTAAACTTTGAATTTGAAGTGATACCACAAGCCCCAACGTATAGCCTAGCTTGTAGAGCTTTTAAAAAGTACAAATTTAAGTATATAGGTTTAAAAAGAAAGTCCTTAAAGCTCTTAGATGGCAGTAAATATGATGTTACTATCTGGGAGAAAAAAGGAGAGGAGGGGGAGTTATAAAAAATGGGAAGTTCAAATATATTCACAAACACCCTTGACGCAATAGCTGGAACTGACACATCAGGTCAAAAAAAGAAAGCTAAAAAGAAAGAAAGAGAAATGCAAAAGCAAATTGAAGCACAGCAAAAAGAGCAGCAAAAAGAAAAAGAGAAGCAACAAAAGACAACCCAAAGCTTTTACGAGAGTATGAGACAGGGAAACCTTGGACTTTTAGCAGCAAAAGACAAACAAACGATAGGTTAAGGGGGTATAAATGCAAATAGATGGAAACTCACTAAACCTGTTAAAATGGAGATTTGACGAGGCTAAGCAGTGCAGAAATGATATTTTACCGCTATACCAGAAAGCCTATGAGAATTTCACAGTTGAGGGAATGAAACTGAATAACATAGACTCAACAGGGGTTAAATATGCGTCAAAGCTAGCTAATAAGCTATCATCGTATATTATGAACTCCAATTACATATGGGCGTACATAGAGACCCCAAGATATGAAAAAGTATCAAAAGAGGATAAAGTCCAATTTGACTATATTACCGAGGTTGTATTCGACCACATTCAAAAAGAATCCAATTTCGAGCTAGAAAAAATCAAGCTTCTTAGAGATTACTTAATAGGCACAACAGCCTTTAAAGTGAGATATACAGGAGATGTTAAAAACCCTGTTTTAATTGAGCATTGTCCAATTCTAAGCGTTTATCTAGCTAAAAATAGAGCTGGAAGAACAGGAGATGTATTTTACAAAAGGGAAAAAGTAAAAAAGCACGAGCTTATTGACTTGTTCGGAGAAGAGGTATTATCAAATGAATTTGTCGATAAACTTACAGAACAAGACCAGTTTGAGCTAATAGAGGCAACAATTTATGACTATTCTAAGAAATTGTTTATATATGCTGTGTCTTTGGATGAGAGTTTTAATCAGATAGTAAAGTACGAGGAAACGGATTACAATCCGTGGGTAGTTGCTAGATTTGAATCTATGAGTGACAGTCCGTATGGGATGGGACCTGACACAAAAGCAGTCTTGACGCTGGAAGAACTCCAAAAGATAAAAAAAAGAATATCTAAAATTGGAGAACACCAAGCGAACCCAAGTTATACGGCGTGGACGGCAGAACCTAAATATATAGCCCAGTCAAGACTAAATACTCCAGGTAAAATATCAATCCTGGGAACAAATAAAGGTCAAACTCAAATCGAACCTTTTAACAGGGGAGAGGGTACAGATATTAAATTCTTTGAGATGGAAGAGTACAAATCAACACTTGTTGACCTGTTCTATATAAACCTTATAGAAAATATATCTAGTGTGGACCAGTTAAAAAATGTTACAGCAACCACAACGCAAGCTCTTGTCACTGAATTATCAAGACAAATAGAGCCTACATATTCACTAATGCAAAAGGAAATGCTTGAACCAATAGTTATGAAAGTGTTCTATTGCTTAACAAAAGCGAACTACTTTGACCTTACTCAGATATCAATTTTAAAAGAAGACCCTAGAATTAAAATAAGATTCTACAATGCTTTAACCATTGCTCAAGAGCAAGACGACCAAGAGAGAGCAAATATGTATTTCCAAACTATTGCGTCAGTACTTGGTGGAATGGTTGCAGCTAATAATATCAATGCTAGTGAGTTTATTGACGCCGCCCAAAAGAGATTTAGAGTTAAGGCACTAGAGTTTAAATCAGGTGAAGAAACTGAAAAACAAACAGAGAAAACTATAAATCAAATGAGTCAGGAGCAAGGGGATATCGCTATGCAAGCACAAGTTGAGAATAAAGGGGTGATAGGACAGTGACGCTAAAAGAGGAAGATGAGTATATAGAACTATTAGAGAGATTTTCAGCTTTCCCAGAGCTAAAAAGACTAATAGACTTACATACTCAAAAAAGATTAAATGACGCCGCTTGTATTGAAGAGCAACAAGGGAAAGCGGACATCATATATAGAGAAGTCGCAGGACTCCAAACTTTTAGGCACTACATATTCCAAGAGCCTGAACAATTTGAAGATTGGAGAAACGCAGTTTTAAACTCAAGAAAACCAAATAAAAAGGAGGAGTAAAAGATGAAACTAGAAGAACTTTTAAAACTTAAAGTTCTATTTGACGCCGAAGATGGAAATGGAGGCGACGGAGCAGGTGGAGGAGACCCAACACCAGGTATAGAAGTTCCTGAATATATCCAAAGTTATGCAGATTCAATAGAGGACGCAGGACAAAAGGAATATATAAGTGGACTTTTAAAAGATGAAAAAGGTGTAAACTTCCTAAAAGGAATGATAAATGACCCTAATGCAGAGTATACAACTAAGGCGGAAGAGTTTAAAGCTATGAATCCAGCCGAGGTTGAGAGCTTTACAAAAGAGGCAAAAGCTGCAGGGATTCCTGAGAAATACGCAAGAATTGCACTTGAAGGAAGAGCAAACTATTTACAAGCTCAAAGAGATTTAATGAGTCCTGAACTTAAAGCACTTGATACTAATATTGATAATTTTATAAATTCAGCAACAGCAGAAGAGCAGCAAGTTTATGCTAGACTTGCAGAAAATGCAATAGGTAGAAAAATACTTGTTGAGAAAATAATGGGAGGAACTGCTAATATTTCAATTGGTGGAGCTGGTGGAGGTTCTACACATATAGCAAGTTACGACCACAAATCATTTATTGACGCCTACAACGAAGCAAAAGATAGTAATGATAAAGAGGCACTAAAAAAATTAAAACAATTTGCAGACAACAGTGATGATACATTCTATAGAGACTTTTTATAACACAGGAGGAAAATGAATACAAAAGAAAGATTACTTAAAGCCCCTCTTAACATTCAACTTTTTGGAGCAACTAAAAACGTTGAATTAACAGAGGGAGAACAAGCCAAGTACGTAAACAATATTATGAGAGCTTTAGGGCAAACTAACAGTTTCCCTTTAAAGCAGTACATGGCAACATCAGCTTCAACAAATGCGGCTTATTCAGTTTTCTATGTAGCTGGAACTTTATCAGCTAGAGATAGAGAGGCAAATGCAGACACTACAAACCAAAACTTCAAAGATGTAAAAGGGGTAGCAAACCAAAATCTTTTAACATCAATTAGAGTTGTACCAACTGAAATGGAAGTACCTTTATGGGTAGATGACAGAGACTTTGATAAATCACAACTTAATGAGCAATCAGCATTACAAACAATGCAAGTAGACGCTATTTATAGAGGTTGTGACGAAAGAATATCACTACTATTAAAGGATATGTACCAAAATAAAAAGAGATCTGTTAAAAACTCAGCAGGGACAGCAGTTAATATAACAATACCTACAACAAACTTCTACGGAGATAAAGCAAAACTTTTCTCAGACCCAGATAACGTTAAGAAGTTTAGAAACATGATGAGAAAAGCTCAACACATGGCAAAGGCTAATAATCTTAAAATTGCAATAGTTTGCGGTGATGAGGGTAACGTTGAAATGGCAGATTGTGAGAAATTCTCAAATAAAGATTGGGTAAACGTTTCAGGAGAAACTACTGTTCAATCAGGTTCAGCAATGCAAAGATTACTAGGTGGAAATGTAGAGGAGTTATGGACATTTGATGAAGTGTTCTATGAAAAAGCTACTAAAGTAACTAATGGAGTTATAGCTGTTATCATAGAAAAGTCATTAGGTCAAGATAATAAAAAAGCTTCTATTAGACCAACTATTGAACACGTAGGATTTAAGAAAGCTTACTTCATGGATGTTGAGGTTGCTAATGCTACTGAACTTGTTAATCCAAATGGGGTATTTTTCTTTGAGTACGCTAAAACAGTATCTTCAATAGGATAGAATACAATTTAAAATTACAACTGAATAGAGGGAACAACATTCCCTCTATTTTTTTTAAAGGAGAAGGTTAAAAATGAGAGCTAAAGACACATCAAAGTTAGTAAAAGAAAAAATAGTGATAATTAAATTAATGTTTATGGCAGGTTGTAAAGTAGCCGAAATAGAAGAAAAGACAGGACTTGTAAATTTATTAGATTTCACTAGAAGGCACAACAAATATTTTAAAGATGTTAAGTTTATAAAAAGTAAAGAGGTGAAACAAAATGGGGCAACATCTGGAGAGAATGAAAATAGAGTTTAAAGAGTTAAAAGAAAGATATGATAAATTGGTAGATTTTTTAGGAACTCCAAAATTCAATACACTACACTTTGAACAAAAAAGCTTATTAAAGCAGCAAAAAGAAGTAATGAAAAAGTATGGTCAAATTCTAAAGAAAAGAATTAGACTTGATGAACAGATAGAAAGAGAAACTAATTATATACCGTAGGAGTTAAAAATGACTAGAGATAAAAGAGAAATTGATTTTTTAAATCTACAAGTAGGTGCAGTATTTAGATTAGGATTAAATAGACTTAAAGTTGTAGAAGAAAAAGCTGGGGGGGGAGATAATCCTTGTGAAGAATGTTATATATTTAAAAGTGGATTTGAAGTTCCTTGTAATGAATTTGTCATTAACTCTATCATTCCAGAGTGTTGTGGCAGTTGTAGAAAAGATAAAAAAGATGTGTATTTTGAGGTGATAGATTGATGAACAAACCAACAAACTTTAATGATTTATTAGAGTTACAAAGAGTTTTAGATGAAAATATAGAAAAAAATAGAAATAACGGATTTGTACCAAGAGAGAGAAAAGACCTAGATATTATCTTAGCAATAGACGATGAGTTCCAAGAGTGGCTAAGAGAATTACCATATGAGTACAATTTCAAAACTTGGAAACAGAAAGAATATAACAGAGAGAAAGAACTTGAAGAATTAACAGATATTTTATTTTTCTTTTTACAACGTTGTAATAGTAAAACTAGAAAAAAGTACAATAATACATATTTAGAGTGTTGTGAAAAATCATATATAGAAACTATTTTTAACACAATCGGAGAGGTAGAAGAGGATAAATATTTCATAATAAATTTAAATGAAGCAATAGAAAGATTTAAGTATGATCTTCATAGAGGGGCGGTAGGTTTTGCTTTCTTTAATTATATAAGATGTGTTTGCATAAGAAAATTCACAAAAGAAGATTTATTAAACACTTACTGGGAGAAATGGCAAAAGAATATGACTAGAATTAATAAAGATTGGATATTAGAGGGGAAATAAATGAAAAAAGCATTAGTTTTATTTATGTTACTTTCTAGCTTATGTTTTGCTGATAGAATTAAAATTATAAAAAGTGAAAGCTTAGAAAAACTTGAAAATGAAATAAATTATTTTATACAGGACAAAGAAATCAAAGATATTAAAATACAAATAGCAAATGAAGAAATACTTAAAAAACTTATTTCTATTTCTTCTGGTTATGAAATATCAAAAAACTATATAGCTTATATAATTTACTAAAAGGAGGGAAAATAAATGACATCAGCAGGATTTGTATTTATAGGAATAGTAGTTGGATTGTAGCAGGGTTTATAGTAGGAACAATTAGAGAAAGAAAAGGTATGAATAAAAAATAGAGGTGTGATGTGACAGATTTTAACGGAATTAAGATATTAGAGATATTAGATAAAATATTTAGAAAGAAATATGATAAAAAGTCTATCCTTGAAAATGTAGGGTTAAGCACAAGTGGTAGCAACTGCATTATAAACTATAAAGATGGAGACTTAGAGATTAGGGTAAAAGTATCACACAAAACAGCCCTTAAAATGTACTTTGATAATCAAAAATCTAATGGCCAGTTTAAAAATATTGATTATGAGAAATTTGAGGAAAAATACAACGAGGGTGTAGAGCTAGATAAAATAGAAGAGGAAATTAAAAAAGAACAGTTACCATACGATTAAAAGGAGATAAAAAGTGCATATATACAAAAATGAAGATGGCTACAGAGTATTAGCTAAGCAATACAAGACAGGGAAAAAGAATAGTATAAAAGATATACAGGAGCTTGTTGAAATTCCTGTATCATTTGTAAATACTACTCCACCAAGATTAAAGATAAACTATGAGACAGTTTATCCTAATGATTGGGTAGTAAAATGGATAGGGCAAATTGAATTTGAGATTATTCCAGATAAAGAATTTAGAAAGAGATTTACAATACACAAATGAATGAAGACGAAAAGATAAAAGCTCTTATATATTTTTTAAGAAAATCAAAGTCAGAGGGTAAGCACGTGAAAATGTCAAAGCTGATTGAAAAGTGTGAGAAAGAAAAAATTTCATATCCCACACTTTTCAGAGAGGTTTTGATACATAAATTAGAAGATGTTTTGGTGTGAAAATGTAATTTTATTTTTGAAAAAATATTTTTATAATTTTTACACCAAAAAAACATCGCGGACAAATTAGCTAAAAAATGTTAAAAAGTCCACCGTGGGCGGTACTTTTTTATGAAAATACCGCGGACAAATTTTGAAGAAAAAATATGCAGTTTAAAAATCAACAAAAAATGAAAATTAAAAATTGAGTCCTTATTTTTAGAGGAGTTTCAAGGAAAAATTATTTAAAATAATTTAACTGCATATAATACAGATTATCTACGTGGAAAATTATTCAAAATAATTTTTTAAAGAAAAACGGTTAAAAGTGTAATTTTATTTTTTTAAAAGGAGTAGTTATGAAAAAGAAAAAAAGTTTAAGAGAAATAATTGATGTAATAATTTTTAGATTGAAATATAGATTTTATTTTTTTCTTGCTAGATATAGAGTGATAAGTTTTAAGGAAGCAAATATTAGAACTATTTCAGCCTCTATTGATATGATGAAAACTATGCAGGAATTAGATGTAGTAGAAAAGCAAATAGAAATTTTAAAAGAAGTAGGTGTTTTGTAATGCCTAGAATAGTAAGAGATAAGAGAATTGCTAGAATGATAATGTGCCTTTCTGTTATTCATGACAACGTTGCCCACCATATAAAAGTATGGGGTGATGAGATAAAACTCAATGATGGATGGTTAGCCCCATATAAAAAGGGGCTTATGACTAAGTTGTATAACTCCATAGAAAAAACGCTGATGAACTATGATGAAAATCATGTTGTTCTTTCTAATGGAGCAAGGGAAAATTTACTGGATAAAATCTATGAGTTTCATGTGATACTTGCTAATAGAAAAGCTAAAGAGGGAGTTAAAAAGACATTTGATTTTGATATAGAGAAAAAATCTATGCCAAAGGGAATGTTAGATACATTCATAGCCTTTTCTTTAACTACAGAATATACAGAGGAGTATTTTTCTAAGAGCCTTGAAATAGAAAATCTAACAGAGGATTTTAAAAAGTTTAAAAAATATCTAAAGCAATATCAAAAATTCTTTGAAGATGAAATGATAATAACAGTAAGGGAGGGGTAAAAGTGAAAATAAAAGAAGTGGTAAGAAAAATACTAACATATTTAGGGCTTGTAAAAAAAGAACCTATACAACCAAAAGTATTAACGGATGATGAAATAATTAGAAAGTATGGTTCTATTTATGAAAAGTGTGACGTAAGACTTAAAATGCAAATTGACGAGTTAAGAATTATAAATGAAAGAAAAAAACTACAGCCCGAAAGATGCTATTACTGTAAAAATTTTCAAAGATTTACTGGAGATAATAAAGTATCTGGAGAAGCTAATTTCTGTAATTTTCTTGAAGATGTAATTTTAGTTCCTCGTAAATTTGTTTGTAATAAATTTGAAGCTAGTCAAGAATATTTAAAACAAGTTGAAATAGCAAAATTAAAAAGAAGTGTTGATTTTAGAGAGGTAGAAGAATGACAGTAGGAGAACTAATAAAAGAACTAGAGAACTATGACGAGGATATGGAAGTTGTAGCACGTGATAAAGCAGATGAAATAAATTTAGCATTGCTTGATATAGTAGAAGTTAAGGAAAATTATTATCTAAAGAAAACATTAGAACTTGTTGTAGACATTGAGGAGAAAATATGAAAGATTTAGGAATTAGAGAGTGTTGTTACAATTGCAAAATATTAGAAACTGTAGCTACACATGGACCAACTAGAACTGTTTATTGCAAAAATATTCAAGATATTATTGATTTTCCAGAAAGATTTATATGTGATAAATTTGAGCCTAGTGGAAA
>ERZ791889.751-NODE-751-length-10735-cov-16.111049_pt1 | contig 10735 bp, 12 predicted proteins | sample MGYA00510156_ERZ791889 | MGnify/ENA primary metagenome ERZ791889 (study PRJEB30046, sample SAMN00792108) | human gut metagenome | study: EMG produced TPA metagenomics assembly of the A metagenome-wide association study of gut microbiota in type 2...
GCAATTCATCTCACTACCTTAGAGGTAGGAGACTTCTTGCTCAGTATGGTTAAAAAAATCCTATTTACCTAAAATATATCTTTCAATACCATAAGCTACACCATCTTCAAATACTGATGGAACTACAATTTTAGCACTATTTCTAGCTTTTACACTGCCATTTGCCATTGCCATACCCATTCCCACTGTAGATAAAATCTCGATATCATTATCTCCATCACCAAAGGCATAGCTATCTTTTATATCTATATTCAATAACTCTAAAACCTTTAATGCTCCTGTAGCTTTGGAATTTTCTTTAGCATAGACTTCTAAATGACAATAATTATGGTTCATATCCTCTACATAAGTCATATCTTCAGGCAAATTCTCTATGATATATTTTCTATCTTCATGTCTAGGTGAATCTATTTCTAATTTATAAACATCTATAGCTTTTTTATCATAATCGAAAGTCAATTGGTCAGCAAATATTCCATACTGCCCTAAACGATAAATTAGATATTCAAAATTTTTATCTACATAAGTATGAAAATCTCCCTGTAAGCTATATTGCATATCATGTTCATCACAAATAGATGTGATTTTTTCCACAAAAGATTTTTCAAGTGGCGCTCTATAAATAATCTTATCATGGAAAAATATAACTGAACCATTGAGCAATACATAACCATCGAAACCAAAATTTCTTATCTTTTCATCAAGAAAAGCAAGTGAACGACCACTAGCAATAAATACATAATGACCTTGCTCTTGCAATTTACGAATTGCTTTTTGTACGTTTTCACGCATATAACGATAATCTGGATGTGTACCTTCAATCAGTGTTCCATCAACATCAAAAAATACTGCTTTCATATCTATTATATTTTATCTCCTTTATAAAAATTATTTGCATTATCCATAAGATTATTGTACCATAACTTAAAAAGTATTATATCGAAAACATTCAAATCTATTTTTGTATTTATATAATTAACTGAAAGGATTCTATTCATGTTATCTTCAAAAAATAAACCTAATAATATAATAAAATACACTTATTTATCTCATGATAATAATTCTAATATTATTCATATTGGATATGGTATTGATAATAATTATGCTCGTTGTTGTGCTACTTCAATTGCTTCTTTTTGTATAAACAATCCTAATCAAAATTTTACATTTCATATTATTACTAATAATTTATCGTTATCTTCAAAAGAAAAGTACAATCTACTTGCTAAAGATTATTTAATTGATATATACATTTATGAAATAGATCCTAAAGAACTATCTAATTTACCAACACAAACGCATTTACCGATTGCTACTTATTTTCGTTTTCTCTTACCCTTAATAATAAAAGATATTGATATTCTTTATTACATTGATGCTGATATTCTCTGTTTACAAAATACAAGTGAATTATTTAATACTCCATTAAATAATTATATTATTGGTGCAGTATCAGATATTCCTAAAATGAACAAAAAACGTAATAAAGCTCTGAACTTACAAGATCATATATATTTTAATGCAGGTATGTTAGCTATTAATATAAAAAAATGGATTGAATTTGATACTTTTAATAAAGTTTTAAATGTTATCCATAAAAATCCAAAACGTTTTAGTTATTTAGATCAAGATGCTTTAAATCTAGTCTTACACAATCATATAAAATATTTCAATAGTAAATTTAATTGCTTAGATATTTCTAAAATTAATACTAATGATATTGTACTTTTACATCTTGCGGCACATCCTAAACCTTGGAATATAGCATTTCCTATCAGTAATGTTTGTAATGACTTTAATAAAAATTTATATAAATCTTATGAAGATAAAACACCTTGGAAAGATACACCTTTAGAACAACCTAGAAATTATAAAGAATTAAAAGTCTATTCTAAAGCTTTAAGATATAATAAAAAATATATTAAAGGTTTTTATTATTATATTAAATATTTAATCAATAAAATCAACAAAAAATTTTTCATTAAATTCTAAAATAGATATTACATCAAAAATTTTTCTTTTATCTTTTCTTCTTATATTCTCTTTTACATTCATGAATTCTTGCTTCTAAAAAAGTTAAACTGCACCCCAAAAATTGCATAAAAATAACTTTTGAGGTGCAGTTTTTTATAAATACTTGAAAATAGTAAATAATCTATTAAAAAAGTGATATACCTTAATAAATAGAAAAAAGAACCATCTATATTTAATAACTCTAAAACTTTTAAAGCATTTGTAACCTTAGAGTTTATCTTTACATATAATTTTATATTACAATAATTATAATTCATATCTTCTACACAAGTCATATTTTCTGGTAAATTTTCTATGATATCTTTTTTATCTTCATACCTAAGCTACAATTTACTATACTTTCATATTTATTATATATATTCTTCTTTACATGAATTATTTATAATAGAATTATATTTAAGATGTGAAAAAATAACTAATATACTCTTAGATTAAATATTTATTAATTATTGATAAAAGAAAATCTTGAAAAATAATATATGCTAATAAAATATAAATAATAATACATTTATTTTTACTTATAGTTATTTTTTTATTTATATATAAGTATACTTTATTAAATATAATTCCTAATATTAAAGAACAAATAAATACTATTAAAAATATCACTATTGAATATTTTGCTTGTATAATAAAATCTTGAAAATAATAGTATGCTATAAATGTGTGTATTAACCACATATATATTGAATATGTTCCTATAGTAGATAAGATCTTTTCTAACTTAATTAAATTTAATCTGTTTTTTAAGTTTATAACAGAATATATTAATATTGGTGCAAAAAATATATCTGAATTTAATGATGGATTATAACTTCGATATACTGCAATAATACACAACATACTAATTGATAAAAATATGGATAATTTATTTTTCTTTGTAAAAATTGCATTAAAATTTTCAAATAGTTGATAATTTGCACATAATAATCCCATTAAAAATACGGCTAAAAAAATATCTATTCTTCTTAAACATAATATTATAGATATAAATATTATAATATTTATATATTTAATTTTAATTTTATCTATAAAAATCATACTTTTATACATAATTGGGAAAAAAATTAGCATTTTTACATATTCCCATACATACCACCATTCTAAATTATAGTTAGTATGATATCCTATAAAATTTAAAAATATTTCTTTAAAGTCAAATAAATAAATTTTACAGGCAAATCCTATAGGAATAAAAATACAAAATATTAACCAAAACTTTTTGTATAAATTTATTAATTGATTTATTACAAATATTATTTTATTATTTTTCGCAGTAATAAATAATGCATATCCGCTTATAAATGCATATAAAGCAACACATATCTTACCAAAAACACCTATATAATAATCTATATTAAATCCATAAATATTTAAAACACATATATAATTATAATTAAATCGTTCTGGAAATGCAAATAAATGGTGATATATCATTAATATTATAGCTATTCCATAAATCATCTTAGAATCCGTTTTTTTTATAAAATAATCGTTATGCATGTTAATAATTTCTCCTTAATTTTAAGTATACAGAAAGGAAGTATTTATTTTATGATAAAAAAAGAAGCAATATCTACTATCTCTAAATATTATTATTCTACCAGTCCTAAAAAAAATATACATATAGGTTATGGTGTAGATAATAACTATGCTCGCTGTTTAGCAACTTCTATAACATCAATTTGTTTAAATAACCCTCAAAATATCTTTATTTTTCATATTATGGCTGATAATTTTACTCAATTAACTAAAAATAAATTAAAACAACTTGCAGAACAACTAAAAATAAGCATTATTATATATGATGTAAATACATCTTACTTTAAATCACTCCCTACAAAAAGAGATTTACCTATATCCACTTATTTTAGATTTCTTCTTCCATTATTCGTAAAAGCTCAAAAACTAATTTATCTAGATGCAGATATTCTCTGTTTAGGTAATGCTAAAAAATTATTTAATATAAAATTAGATAATAATATCATAGGTGCTGTAAAAGATACTGACAATATGAATCAAACTAGAAATACTGCATTAAACCTTTTAAATCATACTTATTTCAATGCAGGAATGTTAGTAATAGATATAGAAAAATGGTTGTCCTTTGATGTTTCTAATAAAGCATTTTACGAATTGATAAAAAATCCTTTAAAATATGATTTTTTAGATCAAGATATTCTTAATGTAATATTAAGTAAAAAAATAAAATATTTACCTAATACATTTAATTGCATGGAATTAAACAATATACCACATAAAGAAGATATTATACTTTTACATTTTACAGCACGACCAAAACCTTGGCATTTAGCTTGGTCAGTTAATAAACAATGTAATGATTTTAATAAAAATCTTTATCAAAATTATGAAACACTTACTCCTTTTGCTAATTCTCCTTTAATTCCACCACAAACATATAAAGAAATAGAATATTATGCTAAAGACTTAAAAAGAAAAAAATATTATCTACAAAGTTTAAAATGGTATTTAAAATATTTATATAAAAAAATATTAAAATAATTTTAACTTACTTAACAACCGTTTCTTCATATATATAATATACTCCTTAAAAGCTTTTTTTATCTTACCATCTGCTAATAAAAACCTTGCTTTATCTTTATGTTTTCTATATATTTTTATTTTTATTGGCTCTTCTTTTTTTACTAAAAAATGCTCTCCACCAAAATTTTTTAATCCACTATACCAATAATTCACATCATGTATTTCAAATAAATCTGGATTTTCATAATAAGCCATTAAACTAATTGTTTGATCATCATCACATAATCCACAGCGAGTCAAACTTATCATAGAATTAACAGACAAAGTATGAAATTCTTTCCACAAAAAATCCGGAGCAATCATTAAATTTCCTCTAATATATACATCCATACTACGAACTACATCAAATATAGGTCGTTCTTTATCTAATGGACGTTCTGTAAATAAATGAATTTTAGGTGAAAAATCATATTCCCACAAAAAATTAAAATCATTTGCATTTATTAAACCATCTTTACCACCATGATTATATCCAAAATCCATCCATGCTATTAATCCATTAGCATAATTATTTTTAATAGCATCTGTTATACAATAGGTCTTTAACATCATAATATAATTATAATCACAACTCCAAGCTTCTGGTCTATGTGGTTCTTTATGAAATAATAATGATATCTCCTTGTCCATTGCATTTTTCATTCGAAAATATAAATCTTTATCAAAATTTTTAAAATCATTTATAATAATAATTTTTGTTTTATCTTCTAATCCAAAACTTTTTCTAATATCTTTTATTTCTTCCTCAAATTCTGGGCTAGTATAAATTATTAATTTATTTTTTATCCTAGCCCAAAATTTAAAATAATTAATATATTTATTATTTCCTCTTTCAAATCCTTTCCATTTATTTCGTCCAATATCAAAATAAGCTGTTACTATCGTTAATTCTGACATGATATTATCCTTTCCTTATTATAATTCATAATAAATTTTTTATTTTTACTTTTCGTTTATTCCATGAACGTCTTATTTTTAAATATCTCTTATAGAAAATAAAATTTTTACTATTGTTTGATATAAATTTACTATCTATACTTTTATAATCAATAAATCTATTAGGTATAATTAAAAATTTATTACTATCATCTACTAAATTTTTCATAAATCGACGTTGCAAATGTATATACATATATTCTCGTTTTTTCATATTTTCATTATTTTTATCATACAAATATATACTTCTTAATATACCATTGTCAAATTCAAATATTTGTCTTTTATTTCTATCTATATATGAATTATGTGTTTTTTCTTTTACATTAACAAAAGTTTCCACACATCTTAATGGTTTTTCCCATGGATAAATATCAGCAAATACAAATTTATTATATATTTTTACCCTTTCTTTATCCATTATTCTTATTATTCCCATTTCATCAAAAGAAAAAGGCCTTTCTTTTGTAAAGATATTTTTATAATTTGTCTCTTCATCTAATTTATTTTTAAAAATATTATTTATTTTATCATTATTTTTATATAATGACATATGCCCTAAACAATATATACGTTCATTTTCCTTCAAAATATTCTCTGGTAAAAATTTTCTTAAATCTCCATAAATACAGTCGAAATCACAATGTCCCCAAAAATCATAGTTATCAAGATAATCTTTAAAAATCAAACCATATGCAGGACGAAAATCACACATCTTAAAAGGCTTATTTAAACAAATATCAAAATCAAAGCAAGATTGTACTTTTTGTCTTAATTCTGTAAAAGTCATATTTATAACTTTTACATTTTTAGGATAATCATATTTTTCTTTTATATCTGTTATTATTAACCAATCTATAGTTTTATTATATTCTATTGATTTTAATGTCAAATTAAAATAATTAGGAAAAGCTCCAAAATACGGACATATAAAAATTATTTTCTTCATATTAATCCTCTTTCATTATTTTTGCCTTTAAATATTTTTTATACCAATATAAACTATCTAAAAATTTTCCTTTTCTTAAAAGAAATACTGCTCTTTTTCTTTTGTCATGATAAGATAATTGTTTTTTTCTCTCAAGAGGCATATTTTTCCATGGAGAAATTTTCTCATATTGCGCATATAAATTTTCTATATATGGTCTTTTTTCATATAACCATGCTTCTTGCCATGGCTTAGTCTGTACAAAATGTAATAAAATTGTTTCTCTTAATTTTTCTTTTATATTTTGTTCTTTCCATAATTCCACTCGATTATATTTTTTATCTAAATAATAAGTATCTCCACTTGGAGAAAATAATATATTCAAGGCATCTTGATCTGGTAGTACTAACTTCTGACCATATTTTTTTACTATATCTAAAATCTTATCACTACAATCATTATCAATCCATCTATTTACATTTATTAATAACACACCCGCATTAAAATAAATATGACTTTTTAAATTTAACATATTATTTCTATTTCTATTTGTTTTTTCTGTATCTGGAGCAGCCGCTATAAAATGATTTTCCATATCTATTCTAAAAAGCTCTGTTAAAGAGGATAAATTTAATATATCCGCATCAATATATAAAACTTTTTTACATTCAAGAATATATGGTATAAATATTCTATACCATGTAGCTACATGAAAATTTCCTAAATCTAATTGTTTAATTATCTCTGCACTTTTATCTATAAAATACAAAATTATTGTAGTATCATATTTATCTGTTATTAATTCTAATTTTTTTATATCATCATCTGTTAAATCTGTACAAAGTGCATGAAAAATAAATTTATCATTTTTATTATTTTCACAAACAGAACATATTGATACACCTGCACCTCTTACTGCACCATGATCAAAAACATAACAAACATTTAAATATTCATCATAATTCTCAATATGATTTTTTCCTAATATTTTTTTATCTATAATAATATTGGATACTGTTTCTTTATTTATCATTTTTTATACCTTCACTATTTTTTTTGCAATTTTAGCCATAAATATTTAAAAAATAATTTTATACCTTCTATATATTGTTTTTCTTTATATAACAATTTTTGTGCTTGAACTCTAACTTTTTTATATTCTTTAGTCTCTATTTTAGTCAATTTTATATTTTTAAAAACATCTAAAGCTCCATACATATTATCAATATAATGCACTTCAAATATTTCTGGATTTGCTCTATAAGCCATTACTGCTAAAGTCTGATCATCATCAGCAAAACCACATTGTCCTAAAGATATAGCAGCTTGACGATATAAATCTGCTAAATTTTGCCATAAATTTTTAGGAGCAATAGTTACTGCACCTGCAATATAAGTATGCATATTTCTTACTATCTCAAAAATTGGTACATCATCTAATTCATCTACAGCAAAAATATGGATTTTATCACTTAAACCTTCATCAGTTAACACTACATTAAAATCTTCCGATATCGGATATGTAGCTCCACTATGATTAAAACCAAAATCTATCCAAGCAACTGTATCAGTTGTGATTAACCCTCTATTAATTGCATCTGCTGTAAAATATGCTTTTAAATAAGTTACATAATTATATAAATGATTACAAGACTCTGGCTTCCATGGCTGTTTACGATATTTCACTGTTAATTTTTGCTCCATAGCTTGTTTGATTAAATTATATACATACTCATCAACTTTTCTTACATCTTCAATAACTACTACTGTTGTCTTATCTAACAAATTATATTCTGAACGAATTTTCTTTACTGTTTCTGCCATTTTAGGCTCAGTATATACTACTATATGATTTTTTACTCTAGCCCAAAATTTAAAATAATTAGCATATGTTGAATTATCTCTTTCAAAACCTTTCCAATCTTTTCTACCTATATCAAAAAACCATGTTACTATCGAAATTTCCTTCATACTTCTCTCCTTATCTTATATTATTATAAATGTCTTCTATCTTATCCATCATTCTTTCAACAGATAAATTATTTTTTATATCATTATATGCATTCATACCTAATGATTTACATAATAGTCTATCTCCTGCTAACAAACTTAATTTATCATATAAATCATCAATATCTTTATATTTTACTAAAAAACCATTTTCTTTATCTTTTATTATCTCTGGTATTCCCCCTATATTATAAGCAACACCAGCTTTTCCCATAGCCATTCCTTCCGCAAGAGCTAGACCAAACGTCTCAAAATCTGAAGGTAATACTACTACATCACTTAAACGAACAAAATCCTCTACATTATCTACGTGACCTATACAATGTACATTATTTTCTAATTTATATTCTTTTATTAATGATTTCAATTTAAACATACCTTTGCCCTTACCAATAACTAATAAATGCCATTTTCTAGCATCAGTATATTTATTCATCATTTCTAATAAATCTTGATGTCCTTTATTTCTAAGATTTTTGATTCTAGCTACAATAGCCATTACAAAACCATCTTGCTTTATATTATATTTATCTCTTATTATTCGTGCATCTTTTTTAGTTTTATCAAATTTTTGCATATCAATGCCTGTGTATATAACACAAGCATTATTTTCCCTAAATCCTTTTTTTATTGAATCATTTTTCACAAATTGACTAACATATATTAATTTATCACAATCTTTTAATATATTTTCTTTCTTTAAATCACCAAATTTTCCATGTACAGTAAATACTACCGGCATATTTTTATTATATCTTTGTTTATATTTCATAGCTGTAATACCAGCAGCTGCAGAATTAGCATGTATTAAGTCTATATTATATTTTTTTACAATATATTTTAACAAATATGCTGATATATCCGTAGAAAATCTCATGGGAAGCCAACTATTTTTTATACCTTTTTGGGCTAATTTATTCGCTAATAAACCTCCACCAGATGCGATATGCACATTATATCCTCGTTTTTGCAAATTTTCTGCAACCAATTTTGTATATGTTTCCGCTCCACCAATATTCAATCGCGGTACCATCAATAAAATATTTTTCATTTATTTCTACCTATTATTATTATCAATTTATAATCTATTAAATATTTCTATATATTTTATTACCATTTTATCAATACTTAAATGCTGTTTTACATATAAAGCAATATCTTTACTATCTACATCACTTAATTTAAATGCTTTTGATATTTCTTCTGCCATAGAAACTTTATTCACTTTTTTATCTTTTCCATCAAAATTCACTCTACATGCATATTCTATATTATCTTTTGTTATCAAACCTATAAAATATTTATTATTTCTAATTGCTACTACTGGTCTTTCACAAGCTAAAGTTTCTATAGCCACTCTACCTTCACCAATTAAAATATCTGTTGCATTATACCAAAGACTAATATCTTCTACAAAATTTTTAACCTCTATCCAATTACCATATTTTTGATTAAATCGGTCTGCTCTATCCTCTATTTTTTTTCTAAATGGACCTTCTCCAATAATTACTAATTTATAAAAAATATTAGCATTTGCTAAAGCTTCTAAAGCATCTATAATTACTAAAGAAACAGCACCTTTTACACTACTCATACGACTAACATGCAATATCATTCTTTCGTTATCTAATAACAAACTTCTTCTAGCAATAAGCTTATTCATTGGTTTAAAAAATGTAAAATCAACACCATTATTTATTAAATTTACTTTATCCTTAAAAAAACCATATTCATTATATAAAATTTGAGCTAAATTTTCACTGACAACTATCATCTGAGGAAAAATCTTAGCATATATCTTTTTAAATTTAGCCCTATGCCATGGATCATGCATTGTCACTGTATATTTTATATTGACATCTTTAGATAATAACCAAGCCCATATACCAGCTGTCCTTTGTTGAGCCGATATTATTTCTATATTATTTTCTCTTATTATTTGCTTCAACATTTCAAAGCTTTTCTTCCACTTGAGAAAATTCGCTCCTCTTGCTTGAATCGTTATTATTTCTATATTATACTTTTCCTTTAATTTTGCTAATTTAGATTCATCACTACCATGATTTACAGCTAAGAAAACTTTATGTGTACATAAACCTTTCAATAAAGCTTCAACATGAGTTTCAGCTCCACCTGTTTTCCATGGTTGTGTAAATAATATTAAAATATTCATTTTCTTCATTCCAAACCTTAATTTTTCATATATAATAACTCATTGTGCTAGTTCATTTTTTATTGTATAAACTAATAAACATTGTTCCA
>ERZ791889.753-NODE-753-length-10693-cov-29.108761_pt1 | contig 10693 bp, 10 predicted proteins | sample MGYA00510156_ERZ791889 | MGnify/ENA primary metagenome ERZ791889 (study PRJEB30046, sample SAMN00792108) | human gut metagenome | study: EMG produced TPA metagenomics assembly of the A metagenome-wide association study of gut microbiota in type 2...
CACGGGGATAGCTTGCTTATGCTTACAACAAAAGTTGTATCGAACAAGAAGCCCCCACTTCTAAGCGATAGCGAAAGTGGTGGGAGTACATCACATTTTATATCCAAGATATTATATTAATTCTTGTAAACAATTCATTATTTTAACGTGAGGAAATTTTGCAAAATCAGCTTTAATATTATTTCCTGTTAATACCCCTGCAAAATCCACCTGCGCATTTTGAGCAGCTTGAGCATCTACAATATTATCACCGATGTAAATTACATCTTTTTTATCTACATTTAAACGCTTAACAGCCTCTAAAATTCCATCTGGAGCAGGTTTATACGCATATTTATCCTCACTGCCGATAATAAACTCTACCAAATCATCTATTTTATCCCTAGTCAAAGTCTGCATAATACGACGACGTGTTTTACTAGAGATAATTGCTATTTTAGCCCCACGTTCTTTTAAAGTCTTCAATACCATTTTTGTATCATCATATAAATATGTATTCTCTGTCATATATAAATCAGCAAAAACAGTATATTTATCTTTTAATTCCTGTATCTTCGCTTCATCAACCTCTTCAGTCAATATAGACAAAGCCTCACTCATAGGCAGACCAATAGTTCTTTTTATCTCATCTTTAGGACGAAGCGGATACCCCTCCTGCTCCATAAGTAACTCAAAACACTTCACAATACCAACTTCTGAATTTGCCAAAGTATAATCAAAATCAAATAAATAAACCTTATAGGACATAAAAATTTCTCCTCCAAAAATTTTTAACGTTCAGTTTTACTGCATGAAAAACGAACTAAAGAAACTTCTCTAACTAAAACTTTATAATATTAACTTATTATTAATCATTTATAATACCAAAAATCCCCGCATTAGCAGACTTTTACGGTAGCTGAAAGCTATTAACAAAGATAAAATTATGGATACGATTTTAGTTCAACTGTTTGAGCAAAGCGAGTTTTGAACGTTGTAGACATAATTTTATCTTTGTTAAAGTAAAATCAATATTGCGGGGCAAAATTTTCTTTTTGGTTCGTTTTTCTTTTATTAAAAGAAAAATAAACAAATACTTACGATAATAATACCATATATATTGGAATTGTAATTATAGATAATAATGTAGTCGCAGAAACTACTAATGTTGCATATTCTGTATCTGTATTATAAAGACTAGATAATACTACTGTTTGAATCATCGCAGGTAATGACGCCATGATTACAAATACTTTAAACATCAATTCTGGCATAGGGAAGATAAACGACAATAAATACATGCTAAGCGGTGCAATTATAAATCTACCTAAACATATACCTATTAAACCTAAATCAAAACGAATTTTTTTCAAACCCATGGAATAAAGTGTTACACCTATAAAAATCAAAGCAAGTGGTGTGGTTAAATTTCCCATATATTGAGCTGTATCCATAAAAAATTTAGGTAAAGGAATGTCTAAAATTAAAATAATCAATGAAGCTAAAAACCCTAAAATCGGTGGAGAAAAAATTCTTCTCAAAGTTTTTAAAGTAAACATTTGCTGATAAGAAAATTCTTTTGAATCTGCCTGAATACAAGCATTTCCTAAAGTCCAAAAGAATGTAGTATTAGCGAAAAAATACAATAAAGTATAAGGTATTGCTTCCTCACCAAATAATGCCATAGTCACTGGTAAACCTACAAAAATAGTATTTGAAGTTGTAAATGTAGATTGAAAAATCCCTCTATGACCTTTTTTAGACATAAATCTTGCCAAAAACACACTTAAAATAAAACATACACCAATAGAAATAAATGGCACGATAGAACCAGTTATTAAATGCAATAATTGGTCATGACTAAAAGCATGTGTAATATTATAGATAAAAAACAAAGGCAATGATACATTTGTTACCAATTTCGGCAATAGAGCTTTATTATCTTTGTTTATCCAACCAATCTTAGCTAGATAGCAACCTATCAGCCCCATAAAAATCAAAGTCAAAACACCACTGATAGCGTGTAGCAATGCTTGCATATTATCATTCCCTTCATTTATTAAATTTTTTCTTTATTAACTAAAAAATAATTTGTGTAAAAAACCTAAAAGATTAAATCCTTCTGTTACTTCTTCTGTCGTTACCATATCTACACTACCAACAACATTTCCCTGATATAATAAATCAATTGTTCCCACTTTAGCACCTTGTTTTAATGGAGCATCTATATATGCTGGTAAATTCATTTTCCAAGAAAAATCATTTACATTATCTGTATCCATGACTAAATAAGTAAAAGGCTGTACAGGTTTTACTGTAGTCTTATAATTAGTACTATTATGCGTATATATACTAGAAATTAATTTCTGTTCATCAACAGTTTTCATTTCTTTTATATGTTTAAATCCATAATCCAATAAAGCTCTGCCTTCAACAAAACGAGCTCTACTATCTGATGTTTTCAATACTACGGCAATAAGTGTAACACCATTTTTTTGTGCAGAAGCTACTAAACAGCCACCAGCAGCATCAGTATATCCTGTTTTTATACCAGTTACATCATCATAATTCCACAATAAACGATTTGTACTACCATAGATATCTTTTCGTTCCGCTGGATTTACCCACTGTATCTCTTGTTCTTTTGTTGATACTATCTTACGGAATTTTTCATTTTGATATGCATATCTTGCAATCTTAGCTAAATCTCTAGCCGTCGTATAATGATTTGGGTCTGTCAATCCATGAGGATTATTAAAATGTGTATTAGTAGCACCAATTTCTTTTGCTTTATCATTCATCATTTGCACAAAAGTTTCTAGGGAACCTTTTCCTACATAATAAGCAATAGCAGCAGCACCATCATTACCAGAAGCTAACATTGTAGCTTGCAACAGTTCTGACATTTTTATTTTATCGCCTTCATTTATATAAATGGCAGAACCTTCTACACCTACAGCACGTTTATCAACTTCAACAATGTCATCATCATTTGCATTTTCCAATCCAAGTATGCAAGTCATCATCTTAGTCGTACTTGCAGGCATTGCCTTAGCATCTGGATTTTTTTCATAAAGAACTCTACCTGTAGTTGCATCTATCAAAATTGCAGCTTGAGCAGTCATATCTTGTAGATTATCTGCTGTAACAGGAATATATGGTTTTGATTCATCTACTGGGGGAGCATCATCTACTATGCTATCCATAGCCCTTGCTGGGTTAAATGCTATAAGAATTTGTACAAAAACTATACTAAAAATTATAAGTCGTTTAAAAATCATCTCATTCACTAGCTAATCGTCCTATCACAAAAAATGTACCACGAGCTTTGGCACATAATTTATTATCTTTATTAAAAACTTCACATTCAGCAACTACTGTACTTCTTCCATTATGAATAATTATTCCTTTTACAATAGCCACATCTTCCATATCAATAGATTTTAAAATATTAATATTAAAATCCAAAGTTACTACTTTCTTTCCCACACTAAGACAGGCTGCGCCCATAGCCATATCGCAAAGGGACATAATCACACCACCATGAGCTATGCCATAAACATTTGTATGTTCATGTTTAATTGTCAGACTAACACATACATTACCCTTATCAATAGAAACAATATCTACACCTAAATGTTTTGTAAAGGGATTATCTTCATAAAAATTATTAATATAATCACTTATACTTTTCATATTATCTTGATTAAATTGTTTCACACTTTTTCACCTGCCTTTATAGATAAATTTTATTATAATTTACGTTTTTTTTGATTTCAAGAAAAAGCTAACTTTTTTATTTATTTCTTAATATAAAAATAAACCAACCAAAAATTTTTCTATGAATAAAATTCTATAAGTTAAAATAAACAGCATTTAACATTATATATTGAGAGATTTTCAGATATAATTTACTTTAACAAATAAAAATTTATCCATTATTATAAGACTTTCACTTCGTAATAAAACCGATATTTAAAAATAACATTTCTTTTGATTTATTGTGTTTTAGTTATGGAAATGACAGAAATGATGTTCAATTAAAGTTTTTTTAGAAAATTTCTTATTTTTTTCCAAAATGCACTAGTCATTTTTGCAATTTTTAGTTATAATTAACAAAGACATAATTTTCAAACGATAATGTTAAATATACAATTATGTTCTATGATGTATTAAGAGAGGGGTTTATTTATAATGGAAACTACACTTATTATTGAAAACAAAACTGGCTTACATGCACGTCCTGCATCTATGTTTGTACAGGAAGCTAACAAATTCAGCTCCAAAATCAAACTTACTGCTAAAGGTAAAACTGTTGATGCAAAAAGCATTCTTATGATCATGAGCCTTGGTCTTACTCAGGGTACTGAACTCACTATCAGTGCTGAAGGTGATGACGCTCAAGCAGCTCTTGATGCTCTTACTGGTCTCATCAAAAACAAATTCGGTGAAGAATAATTTCTAAACTGAGAGTTAATGAGAGAGGGGGATTTGTACTTTGCCGTACGAATTAAGAGGAAAAGGAGTTATTACTGGTATTTCTATTGCCAAAGTAATGAAACTCGGAGAAGATTTACAATCTTATATTGATGCTTACACTCCAGGAACTGCTGAAGAAGAAGTATCAAAAATTAAAGAAGCTTTAGCTTATGCAGCTGAAGTACTTCAAACAAATATTAAAACACTTCGTGATAAAGGCATGCTTGAACAAGCAGGCATTATGGAAGCACATCGTATGATGGTACAAGACCCTATGCTCGAAGAAAATGCTATGTTAAAACTCGGCGCTTGTGGAAGTGCACCAAAAGCTATACTTGAAGCGTCTGAAGAAAATGCATCTATCTTTGAACAAATGGACGACACTTATTTCCGTGAACGTGCTGTAGATATCCGCGATGTTGGTAAACGCGTAACAAGACGTATTTTAGGTCTTAAAGAAAAAACAGTTGATGGTGGTGCTGTAATTCTCTGCGGAGAAGAAATTGAACCATCTGTTATCGCTAACATTCCTACTGAAAAAATTGCTGGTGTAATTTTAGGTAATGGTAGTACTACTTGCCATGCTGTAATCATTGCCAAAGCAAGAGCTATCCCTACTGTTGCAGGTCTTGGCGATAAAATTAAAGATATTCCTGATAATGCTGAAGTTATCTTAAATGGTGAAACTGGTGAAATCTTTGTTGAACCAACTGAAGATTTAATCGCTTCCTATCAGGTAAAATTAGAAGAACAACGCCGCTTAAAAGAACATTATGCTCAGCTTTCCAAACTTCCTACAATAACTAAAGATGGTGTAGAAGTTGACCTTATGGCTAACATCAGCACTCATTTAGATGTTGAAGCTGCTATGAAATTTGGTGCTAAAGGCGTTGGTTTATTCCGTTCTGAATTCTTATTCATGGGTAGAGATACTATTCCTGATGAAGAAACTCAATTTAAAGCATATAAAGAAGCTATTGAAAAATGCAATGGTCATTTATGTGTAATTCGCACAATGGATATCGGTGGCGATAAACCACTCCCTTACTTAAATATCCCAGAAGAAGAAAATCCTTTCTTAGGTTACCGTGCAATTCGTATTTGTTTAAACCGTCGTGAAGTATTTATGCCACAGGTTAAAGCTATTTTACGTGCTGGTCTTTATGGTAAAGCAGCAATGATGCTCCCAATGGTTATCAACGTAGAAGAAGTAAAACAAGTACGTGCAATTATCGAAGAAGCTAAATCACAGCTTGCTCATGAAGAAAAACCATTCTCCAATAATGTTCAACTTGGTATCATGGTTGAAACTCCAGCAGCTGCTGTAATGACTCCTGTACTTGCTAAATACCTTGATTTCTTTAGCATTGGTACTAATGACCTTGTTCAATATACACTTGCTGTTGACCGTGTTAACACTAATGTAAGTTATCTTTATAATCACTTTAATCCAGCTGTTCTTCGCCTCATTAAACTCACTATTGAGTCTGCTCGTAATAATAATATTTGGGTAGGTATGTGCGGTGAAATGGCTAGTGACCCTAATGCTGCTGCTATTTTAATGGCAATGGGTATCAACGAACTTTCCATGAGTGCTCCATCTATTCCACGCGTAAAAGAAAAAATCCGTTCCATAACATCTGCTCAAGCTAAAGCAGCTTTAGACACTGTTATGACTATGGAAGATGGAAACGCTATTAAAGAATATCTTCAAACAGCATTATAATAATGACAGATAATATTAATTCTGCTCATGGTAAAGAGCAAAATATCAAGATGAATTTGTTAAAATGGCTAAATGAAGGAAAAGATCCTTATAGTATCATTTATGAATTAGCAAAATATCTTGAAACTGTATCATCTGAACCAGGTTATGCTGATATTATATTGAATGATATCAGAACTGTTTATGGCATTGGTTTAAATGAAAAAACCGTATTAAGTGATGAACTTCTTGAAGTTAGGACTCGCCTAGCTAAACTAGAAGAAGCTTTTAAACAGGCTACTAGCGATGAAGTTCAAAGTCATTTAAAATTTGCCATTGAACATCATAAAAAGAAAATACAAGAACTTGAACATAAATTAATGTAGTTTAAGCTACTTATAGAAAAGGACTTAGTTTTATAAAACTAAGTCCTTTTTATTTTAAATAAAAGTAAACATAAAAGCGACATTAAAAGCCATTAAAACTTAAAATGTCGCCTATTATCATTTATAAATTATTATCAAGCTCTATTTTGTGGAACCATATCTTTTACATCAAGAGTTCCTTCTTTAGAACGAGCAGCAAATTCTGCTGTTGCAGTGAATAATACATCACTAGAACTATTTAAAGCTGTTTCACAAGAGTCTTGGAGCACACCAATAATAAAGCCTACACCTACAACTTGCATTGCGATATCATTGCTAATACCAAAAGATGCACATGCTACTGGAATGAGTAATAATGAACCACCAGCTACACCTGAAGCACCACAAGCGCCAACTGTAGCGATTATGGATAATAATAATGCCATCAAAATATCAACTTCAATACCAAGTGTATGAGCAGCTGCTAGGGAAAGAATAGCAATTGTAATAGCAGCACCAGACATATTGATTGTTGCGCCAAGTGGAATAGAGATAGAATAAGTATCTTCATTTAAACCAAGACGTTTACATAAAGAAAGATTTACTGGAATATTAGCAGCAGAACTGCGAGTGAAGAATGCATATAAACCACTTTCACGAAGAGTAGCAAATACTAATGGATAAGGATTACGACGAATGTGTAAGAATACGATTAATGGATTCATAACAAGTGCAACGATGAAGAATGCTCCAAGCAATACAACAAGTAAATGAGCATAACCTAAGAGAGCACCAATACCACTTGTTCCTACTGCATTTGCTACTAAGCCCATAATACCAAATGGAGCAAAACGAATAATCCATTTTACAATTTTTGTAACAGCACTAGCTAAATCAGTAATCATAGTTTTAGTTTTATCAGAAGAAGCATGTAAAGCTACACCTGCTAAAATAGCCCAAGCTAAAATACCAATATAGTTTGCATTAACTAAAGCATTAACAGGGTTATCAACAATACTCATAAGTAAATTATGTAAAACTTCCACGATACCACTTGGTGGAGCTATTGTAGCATCTGCAACTTGTAATTGTAATGTAGTAGGGAATAAAAATGACATAGATACGCCTACTAAAGAAGCAAAAAATGTTCCAAGTACATACAATTTAACAATAGGTTTCATAGATGCACTAGCTTCTGCATTTTTTTGTGCCATAGCGTTCATTACTAAAATAAATACCAAAATAGGTGCAATACCTTTTAAAGCTTTAACGAATAAATCCCCTAAGATAGCTACGGCAGGTACAGCTGTCGGCACAGCCACTGCAATGAAAATACCAATTATAAGCCCTAAAATTATTAGTTTTAATAAAGCCATTTCTTGATATTTTTTTCCAATACGACTTAACAAAATAATACATCTCCTTTAAAACTGCACAATATAAAGACAAATATTTTCTCATAGTATACATCATTTTTACCAAAATGACAAGTATTATGCACTCTTGAAACTCAGATAAATATTTTTTCTTCTATATAATAATATAGACATAATAAAAAAAGGATTAAGAATTTTGTCATTCCTAATCCTTTTAAGCTCAATGAATTTCTATAGATTTTACTACACCTTCCATAGAAGTAAAATATGTGGATATCTCTGCTAATTTTAATTTATGTGGATTAAACATTAAAATATTTAATTCTACAATATCTTCAGAAACAAATACTACCGAAAAATTTTTACTTTTTAGACCTAATTTTAATAATGCATTATAGACTTCTTTTATCTTTTCACTATCATTGATCATTTTTATTTTTATCATAATATTATCAGTTGGCACTAACCAACTATCCATTTGCGATAAAATCTCTAATATTATATATACTAATAATGAAGCAAAAACAGCAATTATATAATATCCGGCACCTACAGCTAAGCCAACGCCAGACACTACCCAAATACAAGCTGCTGTTGTAAGACCAATTACATTCACGCCTTCTTTAATAATAGCTCCTGCACCTAAAAAACCTATACCACTTACAACTTGTGCAGCTAATCTTGCAGGGTCAGCATTTGTTTTTCCCTCTACTTGCTCATACAATAAATTCGACAAAATCATAATCAAACACGAACCAATACATACTAAAATATTTGTTCTAAGTCCTGCTGATTTATGTTTAAATTGTCTTTCATAACCAATGAGTGCACCTAATATTGCTGATAAAATTATTCTAAAAATATATTCAATTTCATTTTCCATATATTCACCTAAATTCTTAAAAATCATCTACTTCTTAAGTTTTATTATACTAAATATTACCATTTTTATCTCTAATTTACTCTTTTAATTAAATTTTAATTTAATTTTAATAAATCGTATTTTTTGATATTTTATTTCTTAATATTGATTTATTTGCACCAAAAACTATTCATATTTATTAAATTTTATTTCATTTATTTTAAAATTTTACTATTTTTCATAAATAAAATAACCTCTTTCGTCAATATTATTTAATAATTTAAAATAATCTTTCTGTTACAAAGTTGCATTTTTTTTATCTTTATGCTATCATTTTAGTAGTTCAAGAAAAGATATATTGAGCAGAGGAAAAAAAGTTGAGGAAACGTGGATACTCATACACAATCATTTCTCCTAACAATATATTTTCTATTGAACAAAAAATATATTTTATAGGAGGAGTTTTATTATGTCTAAAAAAACTCTTGTTTCTGCAATTACTGCTGCTCTCGTAGTTGGCGCTGCTAGCACAACTTTTGCTGCTGCAAATCCTTTCAGCGATGTTCCTGCTGATAGCTGGGCTTATGATGCTGTTACTACTCTTGCTGCTGATGGTGTTATCGATGGTTACCCAGATGGCACTTACAAAGGCCAAAACACTATGACTCGTTATGAAATGGCTCAGATCGTAGCTCGCGCTATGGCTAAAACAGACCTCGAAAAAGCTGATAAAGCTCTCGTTGACAAATTAGCTGCTGAATTCGCTGAAGAACTTGATAACCTCGGCGTTCGTGTTGCTGACCTCGAAAAGAAATCTGATAACGTTAAATTCGGTGGAGAACTCCGTTATCGTTATTATGACATTAATCGTGATTCTAAAGCTGGTGACGAAACTCATAACAAAGTTTTATTCCGTCTTGAACCAAAAGCTTATATCGGTAACTCCGGTTGGACAGCTAATGCTCGTTTAGACTATGAAATGAATCTTTCTACAGATGAAAATAATGATGGTGTTGTTGTTGACCGTGCATATGTTGAAGGTCCTCTCTTCGGTGCTACAGTAACAGCTGGTCGTACTCCACTTTTCACAGCTCAAGGTTTAGTATTTGATGATAGAATCTCTGGTGCTACAGTTGCATTCGGTAGCGATGAATTCACAACTAGCTTAGCTGCTGGTCGTTATAGCGAAGATTCTCATAATGCATATGACAAAGATGCTAGAGATATCACTGGCGAATACTATGGTGTACAATTTGACTATGTTCCATCTGAACAATTAGCTCTTAATGCTGGTTATATTGCATTAACAGGTCTTGATGTTAATGTTAAAGAAGCTAAAGAATTTGCTACTAGAATTGCTGGCGATGACAATAATGCTGCTTTCTGGTATGCTGGTGGTAGCTATGCATTTGACAAAAATGTTAAATTCGTAGGTGAATATGCTCAGAATACTGAAGCTGATACTGAAGATCAAGCATGGACTGCTGAATTACAGTACAAAGGTGCAAACCCTGCTGACGCTGGTTCTTGGGGTATGTATGCTGGTTACCGTCAGATTGAAGACGCTGCTGCAATCGCTCCAACTTATGATGATATCATCGGTACTGGTTACAAAGGTGCAGTAGTAGGTGCTTCTTATGTTCCTGCTGAAAACATCCTTGCAACTATTCAGTACTTCGATGGTGAAGAAACTGTATCTGGTCAAGATGCAAGCAAATTCTTCGCTAATGTTGACTTCTTCTTCTGATAAACACTCAGTAAGACTAAAATTTAATAGTAATATACAAAGAGCAGACTTAATGTCTGCTCTTTTTTATATTTACTTTTGATTTTAATTTTACTTATAAGTTTTTATTTATTTATAAAAAATTTTTTATATTATTTTTTCTATAAAATGAAATATTTCATTATTAAAATGAAATATTAT
>ERZ791889.758-NODE-758-length-10633-cov-3.402628_pt1 | contig 10633 bp, 20 predicted proteins | sample MGYA00510156_ERZ791889 | MGnify/ENA primary metagenome ERZ791889 (study PRJEB30046, sample SAMN00792108) | human gut metagenome | study: EMG produced TPA metagenomics assembly of the A metagenome-wide association study of gut microbiota in type 2...
TATCTGTCCCACTGCTTGTACTGTAATTTCTGGATTAATAATAATATTCTTTATTTTTTATTTTTAATTATAAAAAAAATGTTACAAATTAAAATAATTATTAGGTTGTATCTCTTCTGCTCTATAAGGATAGGTTTCTAGTCCAAACTCATCTTTTGGAAACCTAACTAATACTTGACTCCTTATTATGAATTTAGATTCTATTAACTGCTTTTTTAAAGTTTTCATATCTAATAACTCAAGAGTACTATTAGTTTTAAAATGTTCCTCAGCAATAGCTTTATATAGTAAGTTGAACCTAACATAATGTCTCCCATCTTTTATGGCATAAAAAGTTTTAACTTCTTTTCCAGAATTTGCTACTAACTCTAATAATTCTAAAAAATTGGTAGTCACATTATATTCATGAGATAAAAGAGTATTGAGAAAGGAAATAAAATCTTTTTCTAGCTCCTCATTTACCTCAATTATATCTTTTAAAGCATATAGCCCTGTAAGAATACACCTTCCATTATAAAGCTGTCTTTCATCACTTACATCACTTAGAACAGATTTTAAATCATTCAATAATATTATTATTGGACCTTTAGTTAATCTTTTTTGTAAGGCTAATTTTCCTATTTTTTCTAACAATGTAGTATTTTTCAATCTAAAGAATACCTCATCACTGCTTTTATTTTCTTTGGTTAGCTTGGTACTAATCATTCTATTTTTTATAGATACATCACTTAACTCTGTTTCTCCAGAGATTATTAAAGGAGTGCATAATTTAAATTCTGTAAGTTTGTTTGTGATGTTTCCTTGATTGATAGTTTTATTATCATATACAGCTCTAATAATAGAATAAAGTTCAATAGCCTTTTCTTTTAATCCTCTCTCTGTAATCTTAACCTCGTCAATAACCCAAGGAGTTATATTTGAACAACTAGATAAACTTCTTATTTGATGATTAGTTAAAGTTGTAAAGCTCTTTATATTTTCTTTATTTCCAAATAGAAGTCTTGAAATGAATTCTACATACTCAGTTTTACCAATGCTTGTAGTTCCACTCACTTCTAAAATTGGGTAACTCTCATTGATATGAAGTCTTCCAAAAGCCCAGCATATCCCTAATAAACTTTGGTTAGTATCCTTTCTTAAATAAATAAAGTTATTGTTTATCCATTCTCTTTCTTCTGATGTCAACGGCTCTATATCCTCTTGTTTCTTTATTTTTAGATCCTCTTTACTACAAACAACCTTACTACCCTCATCATAATAGCTTTCTTCTATAATTCCATAGTGTGGAATCTCCAGTAAAAATCTTTCTTTAACTTCATCTAGTAACCAGCTCCAAAATTTAGGTATAGATTGAGTACTTCCCAAGTAGTATCCCATATGTTCCAACATTCCATTTTTAGTAAGTAACTCTGTTTTTTTAGCTTTGAACTCTCTTTCTCTACCACCATTAAAAGTTTTTCCTATTATGTAAGTATTGGAATATCCTTCAATCTCTAAAGTAAAATCAGTTATTCTATTCCAACCATCTTTCTGCATAACATAATATCCGTCATCTAATTTTGAATAAGGAGAAAAGGAAATCTCTATTTTCTTAGCTCCTTGTATTATTCTTGTAAGTTCTTCAGCTCCACCATTAGTTAAAACTTCATTAAAATCTTTATAAGGTTCCATATTTACAGTAAAAACCTTGTTTTTTATAATTTGAAGTTTCTCTAAAATACTTTTTTTACATTTTTCTCCAGCCTCATCATTATCAACTGCTATGATTATTTTTGAAAAGCTTTTAATCCAGTCTATCTGATTACTGATACATTTTATATTTTGTGCTCCAAAAGGTAGACTGACAACATTATCAAATCCAACTTCTATTGCACTAAGAAGATCTATTTCTCCCTCAACTATAATCAAATAAGATTTATCTTTTACATTTTGCCAGTTTAAGAAGTAGTCAGTCCGACTCCCTCTCTCTGATCTACATTTTTTATCTAAAGTTCTATATTTTATAGCAACAACATTCTTACCATCTGTGATCGGAATCATCATCATATTTTCTTTTCCAAGGCGACACAATCGATTTAATCCTTTTTCTGATATCCCTCTCCCTTTTAAGTAATTGAGCCAGTCATCACCTAAGTGATAACCAGCTCTTTTCTTCATCAAATCATCAAAGGTAAATGTTTGCCTTTCAGCAGTAGTTTTAACTTTTTTGATGTCAGGAAGTTTAAAATCAAAATCCTCAATCTCTTTAATATTTCCACCTTGTCCAGTTGAATGGCAATAATATTGACCAGTTTTCAAATTCACACTGAAATCTGGATTTTCTTTCTCTTTTCCACATATGGGGCAATAGTGAAACCTTATCTCATCCCCATATTTTTTAAATTTATCATACTTGCTCATTGCCATTTCTCCTTAATAGCTTAGAATGGGAACTCTTCTTCATCCTCAACTTTAGTTATGATATTTTTAGTAGTTTCATAAGGTAATGGATATCCTTTCTTTGGAGCTGTCTTTTCAAATTTATCTTTAAAAAATTGTACAGTTACAGCCTCAGTTTTATTCATTATTTCATCAGTAGTTTTACCAGTTCCAATATCATAGAAGTCTTTTATCTCATAGTTAGTGTTCTCTTGATCCTTTTTAACTTCTAATATTACTCCTAATTTTTTTACAGGAATGTTAGTAATAAAAGTTCTGTCAACCTCTTCTCCTGAAAATAATTTTACTTTCTTAACTTCAGTTTTTAAGTTCTCTACTTTAGTTTTTAAAAGGTATAACATTCTATTTAGATATTTCTCAGCAAATTTATTAACTGTTCCATCTCCTTTAATGTGCCAAAGTGTAGTTCTAGCATATCCAGCATCTCCATCAAAGTTTAAAGTTATTCCTACAGCCTTAGAAGCTTTAGAGTTAGTTAAATAAGCCTCTTTAATTTCAAGTTCATAAACTCCACTTACTTCAATTTTTTCTCCAGTACCAGTCTTAGTTGTTAAATCTTCTTGATTATTATTCCATAATGCCATTTTACATCTCTCCTTTTTAATTAAAATATTCAGTTATTGCTTTATTTATTATTGTTAAATCATTTTCTATTTCATCAGTTTCAAACATTTCAATTGGAGTTTTAGCTGGATCTATTCCATTAACTATAAATTTATAGTCATTTTCACTTCCTAAAGCTAATAACACCATTGAAAACAGTCCTTCTACAACTAATTTTTCATCTAAAAACTTCCCTATAGTTTTCATTGATAACTTTCCATCTTGATCTTTTTGAGTATGAGCTATAATGTAAACTATTAAATCTTTTCTCATAGTATCAATTTTTTCAAATATATCAATTATTCCAAATGCCAATGCTTCAAATTTTTGAAATCCTTTTTCAGCTGCTTTCTCTTTGTAACCAAATGTTAGCAAATAATTAAAATCATCTATAATTAGAGTCTTAATCTTTGGATTATTTTCTATTTTCCCTAATGCACCTAAGATGCTATTTATTTTTTGAGTAGTGAAAACATTTTTCTTCTCTGCATTATATAGAGTTTCTGATTTTTTAAAAGGTAACTGTTTTTCAACAACCTTTATAATAAAAGTTTCATCAGGATTTAAGTTTCTTATTGAAGTAGATTTACCAGTTCCACTACTTCCAAGAATCAATACTTTTCGTGCCATCTCATCACTTCCTTATCAATTTAGCAATCTTAAATATAAGTTCCTTAGTAGCTTTTATATCTTCTAAGCTATCATGTGCTTTAAACTCAATTCCAAAGTGCTTACACCAAGTTTCAAGTTTATTATTTTCTAGTACAGGAAGTAGTCCACATAGCTGTAACATTCCTATGCAAGGTAGAGGATCTATTGGAGCTGAATTAATATAACTGAAAAGATAGTTGTCATTTTGCCTTTTAAAGAAAGCTTGTAACATATCTATATCAAACTTCACATTATACCCAGCAACTATAAATTTATCCTCTTTATCATACTTATTCACATACTTATCTAGTATTTTTTTGAAGTAAAAGTAAGTTTCAGCCTCTGATTTATATTTTTCATCTTCTAAATCCTTTAAACTTCTACCTTGAACTTCCAAAGCTTTAGGATTAACCTCACTACCTTGGAAAGGTTTTACATAGAAGTTGAACTCCTCAACATCCTTTTTATCAACTCTCACTATTCCTGAAAGTTGAATCAAAGCAGATTCTTTAGGATTGACTCCTCCAGTTTCTGTATCTATAAACAATATCTTCATCTGTTTATCCTCCTATTTAATTTGTAGATTTACATTTTGCATTAAAGTTGCTCCAGGAACTTCTTTTCCAGCTTTTATAGCTTTCTTGATATCTGTCTTGGAGATCTTCATATCTTGAACTATTGTTGTAAATTCAGCTGGTATAAGTTTCTCATCATCTATTGAAATAGACTCTGATTTTCTCAATGCTAAAGTTCCATTTGGAGTCTCTATCTTTGGAAGTTCCAATTTTTGCATACACATCTTTATATATTTTTTAAAATTATCTTGCTTGTTAGTTGCTGCTTTTTTTAATGCTTGTAGCTTTTTTATCTCTTGATCCACATTATCTATAAAGCAATCTCTAGCTTTACAATACTTAACTAAACTAGCTGACTTTTCTTGAAGTATTTCCTCAATATCTGATTGTAGTTCCTCCAAAACATTAGAATCTTTTATCTCTCCTGTTTCTTCATCTATTGCCATTTCCCAAAGTTCTTCCAATACTTGGATCTCTTTTGTAATTCCATATAATGTCAATTCCATTTTCTCCTCCTTAATAATCATTTGTTAAATGTTTAATTTCCCATGTTATCCATTCGAGCCTAAGCCAAAGTTGATAATTCCAGATCCCTTTCTTAGCCTCTTTTAAAATATCTTCTTTAGCTTCTTCCCAAGTTTCATCTTTATTAACACATCTTCTCTCTATTCCTAGCTCTTCAACTGCATCTATTAATAGTTGAGCTATCTTTTCCATTGATTATCCTCCTCATATTCCCCATACTCAATCAATTGAAAGAGTATAGAAAATATATTTTTTAATCTTGTGATAGTGCATTTTAAGTGCCTTAAATCATCTTTATACTTACTGCTTATACTTTTATTTATTTTCTCCAACTCATCTAGTGATGAACTTGCAACTGCCATTCTAGTCACCATAGAGTAAAAGAGTTCACAATCTTTTCCGTATGAATCTAAGATCTCTTGACTGAAAATAAAGTGTTGTTTCACTATATCACCAGTTAAAACATAGCTATGCTCCATCACTTGTTCTAGCTCTGAAGGTATAAAAAAATCAGGATTATATTTGATTAATCTCACAATACTCTTAGGAAGCCAGTTTAAAACATCTAAAAACTTTCTTTGAATATCTCCTGAAAAGACTGGTTCATATCCTAAATAATCTTCTATATCCTTAATTATCAAAGTTCCAGTAGCATTTGCTAACATTTCTTTGAACTCTGGAGAACCCTGCCCTTTATCAGTAGTTTCTAAAGCTTTTAGAAATCTATTTGAATATTGAGTATAACTACATAAAAGCTCATTTAACTCAAATAGAGCTGTAAAAACTAATAAATTTCTTGTAGGTCTCAATTGTTTAGAGAACTTTTTAACTAAATTCAAAGCTTCATTTTTTATCATTAAATCTCTTTGAAGTTTTAAAGTTCTATTCTTAGTAAATGAATTAGCTAGTAGTTTCTTTAAAACATTTGAAGTTTCTATAGCTGCTTCAGTCTCTTCTTTTTGGAAGAAATACATAAAAGTTTTAAATGCCACAGGATCATCAAGTAATCTCTCTAATTCTTTAATTGAATTCTGATACATCTCTTCCATCTTCTGCAATAAGTCTACTTCTTTCTTTTTACCTTTTAACTTTCTCATACATTATCACTACTCCAGATGTGAAGTATTACTAGTAGAAGAGGTATAAGAACCTCTCCACCAAATGCTAGGTATCCTCTCATTTCATATGCTGCTTGCACTGAAAAAATAGTGATTAGTATTGAGAGTATATAAATTTCTTTTATATTTCTCTTAATAAATTTTTTCATTGTCTTATAACCTCCAGTGTGTTATAATCCCAGTAGGATGTTTTATTTGTTTGTACTTGTTGAAATGGCGGTTTCAGCAGGTACTTTTTTTATTTTCAAATGGTCTATTAAAGCTTCCTCAAAGATATAGTATGTATTTCTTTTTTCTCCTATAATACATAGTGATACATCTCCAAGCCATCTGTTTTCAGTTCCACCCTTGTGAACCTTTGTTAGCATCTCTTTTAGAGATTCTTTATTTATCCCTATCAGATTGCTTGCTTCTTCTACTCCAATTATTGTTGCTCTCATATTTGCCTCCTCTCCTAATATAAAATACAAACTCCTCTATATTTTTAACTCCAATTTCTTTACCTCTTTCAATTATGAACTTTAGTTCCCACAAAGGAGCTTCTCTTAAAGCTTTTTCAGGCATTGAAAGACTGAATAAAAAATTTAAAGCTTCTGCATATTTACCATTAGAGTCAATTTTAAAACCTCTTCCCACTACTATCACCACACATACCGAGGGACTTTCTTGGTAGTGAGAATATTAGTTTTCCAAGTTCTAAGTTCTCCTAGTTCTCTTATCTTTTGTAAGTTTGCCTCATTCTTTTCTCTGATTCTCTTAGCTCTTTTCTTTACAGCACTTTTACCTCTACCCATTATTTTCCCCTCCAAACAGTTTTAAAAACTCCTCACAACTAGCTATTAAGCTTTTATCTTGTTTAGCTAATACACTTGAATAACTAGCCCAACATCCATTCCCTGTCTTTGCATTGTTAGTTTGAGAAAATGGGCATTCTTTACATCTAACACTTGCTGTCCAGCATTTGCCTTTAACTGCTAGAATTTTTTTACAGTTTTCTAAGTGGATTGGTAGAATCTGTTTAAAATCTTCTCTTCTCATAGCTCCTCCTAATCTTCTTCTATTGCCCATCTTAATTTGTTATATGCTGTAAGATTGATTCTTTCATCTTCATATAACTCCTCAACTAAATCTAATAACTCTTGTCTTTTATATTCGTTCATTGCTCCTCCTTACATAATTTCAAAGTATTTTTTCACTATACTTTCAACTTTCTCATAGTCATGTTTCTCATAAAGATGTTCCCAAACTTCTCTGCCTGAAGAAAATTTAACTCCTTCTACTTCTTGTCTATGAAATCTTCTAAAATCATTTATAAGAGATAAAATTGTTTTAGAGTTGATGATATACACATCTCCTTCATCTCCATTGTAGTTATATCTTTTGTGAACTTCTTCGTCTTTATACCACTCTAAATCTCCTAAGTAAGTAGTATTTTTACTTCCTTTATACTCTTTTAACTCTGCTAACATCTTTTTAGCTCTTTCTACAAAGTCTGGTACCATCTTTACTATAAATTGATGATGCTGATGATAGCATTGACTCACAATTAAACTATATTTGTATTCCATCTTGTCCTCCTTAATTTCTTTTAAAAGCTTTCCACATTAGCCATGTGTCTGTTGCTGTCATTTCTCTCACTGGATAACCTAACTTAGTAAGTTCATCCAATACTTTTTTATAATCACTTAGTTTCATTGTTGCCTCCTTGTCTTGATTTATCCTCTCCAAAAAGTTATAATAATAGATATGATAACTGAAGGAGGAATTATTAATGCATTTTGTCTCATATAAAATTAGAGTTGATGGTGATTTTGCTAAAATTCAATTTCCACCTATTTGTCCTCATTGTAATTTAGGTATAGCCCCAGAAATTCTCCACATATCTGAATTAACAGAAAGAAATAATTTTGGCGTATTATTTCTGTGCCCTTCTTGCAAACAATTTATTTTTTATACATATTATTATGAACATAGTAGTCGTTTTGGATATTTCAAAGGATATTATCCAAAAGATGAAATTTCTTTAGATATTCCAAAGGAAATAGAAAAATTTTCTCCACGTTTCATTAAAATATTTACTCAATCTTTAAAAGCTTACCACCATAATTATGATGAAATAGTTGGTGTTGGTCTCAGAAAATCTATTGAATTTCTTGTGAAAGATTATCTTATTCACATAAAGCATAAGGATGAAACTAAAATATCAAATATGAATTTAGGTTCAGTATTTAAAGAAATTAATGATCCAAAACTAAGTCCTCTTATAACTGCAATTGCTTGGATTGGTAATGATGAAACTCACTATATTCGTAAACATGAAGAAAAAACTGTAGAAGACATGCTTAACTTTATTAATGCTCTAATATATGCAATTTGTTTCGAATTAAGTTTAAATCATGCTTCTTCTTTTATTGCTTCTTCTATAGCCAAGTAATCATCTAAAGGATCTAGTTTACCAATTAATGTCCAAAACTCTTTTATAGTCCTTTTGGGCATTAGTTTTCTATCATCCTCAATATCAATTTCTAGTTCTACTACTTCAACTATTTTTATTTTTTTAGCCACTTTCTTTAATTCCAATGTCCTCATCTCCTTATAAAAACTCTTTCTTTAAAAGTCCTAGAAAGTATATTTGACCTTTTCCAGTGATTTTAGTTGTACTTCTCACTATGTCTCCTGTAACTGCTTTAATTACTCTCTCTGACACTTTAAACAATCCTCTTTGCACAGCTGACTGCATTGGTTCAGTTGAATTCTTGAAAATAAATCCTTTTTCTCTGAACCATTTGTACAGGCTTTTCTCTCCTAGGTGTATTCCCTCATTAGCTATTATCTTTGAAAACTCTCTAACCAATATACAGTCACTAGCTTTCTCAATAGTTTCAGCAAATGATACCCTTGGAGCATCTTCTTTGATTTTATTTTCTAAGACTTCAATGTGTTCCTTATAACCAAGGATCTTTTTCTTTTGGATCTGTAAGGCTCTTGCTAAAACCATATCCTCACTGTTCCAAGCCTCCTCACATTTAATAAAGTACTCTCTAGCTTGTTTTCCTCTCTCATTTCTTTGGAGCATTGATAATTCCTTAGCCATTGAGATTTTCATTAAGTAATCTGTATAGGTAGTTTCATTTCCTTGAGCTGTTGCTCTTTTTTGAGCCACAGCTATATAGTCCTTATTTTCAATGAAACCATATTCACACATTCTAGGAAACCAATCCTTGAATTTTGTTTTCATTTCTAAGAACTCATGTAGATTTCTTCCACTTACTAGCTGTTCTCCATTTCTTTCTTCAATCTTTATTAAATTTTCCAATGTTCTCATCTCCTTTTTTTATTTTTCTTGAGTTTCCTCAAGTTTGTTGACAAAAAAATATGAACTTACTTCATTTACAGGAATCTCTAATATCTTTTTTATCTTACAAGCTTCTTCAATAGTTAAAGTTTCTCCTGCTTCATCATTAAGTTTTTTGTTTAATGTAGATGGATTAATCTTCATTAATTTTGCCATTTGTTCTTGAGTTAAATTTTTTTCTCTTAATCTTCCTTTTAACTTCAATATGTTTATCACTTCAAACATCTCCTTTTATTTTTTCTTGAGTTTCCTCAAGTTGATTTTATGTTATCACTTTTCTAAAAAACTGTCAACCACTTTTTTGAGTATATTCAAAAAATAATTTAATTTTTCCAAAAATAACTTGATTTTATTCAAGTTTAAAGTTATAATTTTATTAAAGATATATATTTAAGTTAAAAAAGGAGTATATATGCAAATAAATGAAATTATAAAGAAGAGAAGAAAAGAACTGGGATTAACTTTAAAACAAGTAGCAGAACAACTTGGAGTTTCAGAAAGTTTAATTTCAAGATATGAATCAAAAGATGTTAAAAATATGGGAATAGATAAAATAGCCCCTTTAGCTGAAATATTAAAATGTACTCCAGCATATTTAATGGGTTGGGAAATACCTGAAGAAATTCCTAATTCTATCCCTGAGGTTGAGTTTATGAGTATTCCTTTGTATGCCTCTGTAAGTGCTGGATATGGATCATGCCAAAGTGAATTTATAAAGATGATAGCTATTCCAGGATTAAAACCTAATGGAACTACATATTTTGCAGTTAAGGTTAAAGGTGATAGTATGGAACCTAAGATCCCTGATAACTCAACTGTTATTATAAAAAAAGATGTTGTTATTGAAAATGGTGATATTGGAGCTTTCTACTATAATGGTGAATCATATGTTAAACAAAAAAGAATTAATAATGGAAAGTTAATACTTCACTCTTTTAATTTAGCTTATGAGTCTATATTGGTACAACCATATGATGATTTTAAAGAGTATGGAAAAGTTGTTAAAGTTTTAATTGATTTATAATTTTACAACATATCGTGTTGTATAAAAATTATTTAACAATATATTGAATTTTAGAACAAATTAATAAAAAATAGATAAAAAGTGATTGAATTTTATTTGACAAATTTAATAATATAAACTATAATCTTGGTATGATAAAGACTCTATCACACGCGTAATTTTATTACAGTGGACCAGGATAGGGTCGTTTTTTATTTTAGGAGTATTTTTATGAACGAAGAGGCTAGAAAAAAATTATTAGAAATCAGAAGTAAAGAATTAAAGCAACCAACTACGATAGATGAGCAAATAAGTATTTTAAAATCTCGTAATGTAATAATAGAAGATGAAAAATATGCAGAAG
>ERZ791889.760-NODE-760-length-10618-cov-2.272082_pt1 | contig 10618 bp, 10 predicted proteins | sample MGYA00510156_ERZ791889 | MGnify/ENA primary metagenome ERZ791889 (study PRJEB30046, sample SAMN00792108) | human gut metagenome | study: EMG produced TPA metagenomics assembly of the A metagenome-wide association study of gut microbiota in type 2...
AGCTCCATTACTGTTTATTTATTTGAATTTATGATTCCTTCAATATCACGGCCACCGTAGAATATTCGAGCTACTGTAACTGCCCTTTTCTCGTCATCAACAAGATAATACACAATAAAGTTATCTACCGGAAGGTGATGCATTTTCATCGAATGCCAAGGCTCCCAGTCAACTAACGCATAACGAGCCGGCATGAAATCCAATGAACGAACCTCTTTTCGTATGTGGCCCAGCTGAGCAGTAGCAGTCTCCGGAGCCAGGAGTTCATTCGCAATGTACGAATAGATTTCACGTAAATCGTCAAGTGCATCTACAGAATAGCCGACCTTATAGCTATCCGTCATATGCCAAATTCCTTTGCAAGTGCCGCATCGATTTCATCTGCAGAATATACCTTTCCTGCTTTGATGGAATCAACACCCTTTTGGAGTTCTGCATCAAGCTGTTCTCTGGTCATTGCACCAACAGCTAATGGCTTAGAAGAAGGAAGTTTCAATTCAAATGGCATACCCTTCTTCAGTACAATCTGGCTATAAAGCATCTGAATTGCACTGGATGGAGAAATGCCAAGCTGAGAAAGAATGCTCTCAGCATTATCCTTGAGATTGGTATCTATTCTTGCATAAACAGCGGATGTATTTGCCATAGTATCGCCTCCTTTTTCTTTATTATATTCGCTTTTGCTTGCGATTGCAAGCATTTGCATAGATTGTTTTATGACGAAACTTTGAATTTTATACGCCCTTTGAGGAAGAAAGGAATATTTATGGGATTTTTATCAGGACTGTTTCATTCCAGAGACAAGCCCACCAACAGCACCAACGGCAGCGCCTATTGCTTTCTCTTTGGTGGAAGCAACTCTGGCAAAGCCGTTAATGAACGAAGCGCCATGCAGTGAATAACTAGAAAAATTATAGTGAAAGAAGATAATGGATATAGTTGAAAAGGAAAGTTAGGCAAAAGCTTACCATTATCGTAGAATATTTCTCTAACAAGGTTTCTCTAACAAGCGTAAAAAATATCATTGACACATTATTTCGTTTGTGCTAAAATCCAAAGCAATTTAACATAGTAAACCGTTGAAGCGGAGATAACGGCAATGATGCCTTTACAGAGAGTCTGAGGTGCTGAGAATCAGGCAAGAAACAAGTTGTCAAATGGACCGCTGAGGGTGCAGTCAAATGGGATCTTTTCCCAGAGTATTCTGCAACGTGTGGGCATACGTCAGTTGCCGGGGATATGTTGGTATCCTGCTAAGCGCACGGGTTATACCGTGAATCAAGGTGGCACCGCGGGTAGAGTCATACTGTAGATGCATCTATTCGTCCTTGACAGAGGCTATACTTCTGTCAGGGACGTTTTTTATTTTTATAAAGCTTCTTTGACGAGAGATATTAGTCAAAGGAGCTTTTTTAAAAGGAGGTTGCAATATGCTGTTGACGAGATATTGGCGGTGCTTTTGTGCGCCGGATATAGAATTTAAATAAGAATCTTGATCGTAACCGAAATTAATGTAATGTTATCAATTTGGAGGTGCAGGTAATGAAAATTCTTCCAACGTTAGCTGAAGTCAGAGAGATTGCTTCAGATGTAAACTACAATGTGCTGCCGGTCAGCTGCGAAATACTTTCCGATTTCACAACCCCCATCGAAATCATAAAGATACTGAAAAATGTATCGACTCACTGTTATATGCTGGAATCCGCCCAGGCGAACGAAACCTGGGGACGTTATACATTCCTCGGCTTTGATCCAAAGATGGAAATTACTTGCGTAGATGGTGAAATGAAAATCGGAAATCTGAAATTAAAAACCGAACATCCGTCCGACTATCTGCGGCAGATCCTTGCAGATTATAAAAGCCCGCGCTTTGATTATCTTCCGCCATTTACGGGAGGTCTTGTCGGATATTTTTCATATGACTATCTTGGTTACAGTGAACCAACAGTGAAATGCGACGCCAAAGACACAGAGGATTTTAAGGATGTTGATCTGATGCTTTTTGATAAGGTCATCGCTTTTGATCATCTCAGGCAAAAAATCGTTCTTATTGTCAATATGTCGCTTGATGATGTTGAGGTCAGATATAATAAAGCAGTTATGGAACTGAAGCGACTGATTGAACTTCTTAGAAATGGAGAAAAGAGGGGGGAGCCAGGCGGAAAACTTCTGGGAGAGGTTACATCACTGTTTGGCAAAGAACAGTTCTGTGCCATGGTGGAAAAGGCAAAACACCATATTCATGAGGGAAACATCTTTCAAATTGTGCTGTCAAACCGACTGTCTGCTCCCTTTGAAGGAAGCCTGCTCAATACCTACCGTGTTCTTAGAACAATCAATCCGTCTCCTTATATGTTCTATTTTTCAGGAACGGATGTCGAGGTTGCAGGCGCTTCGCCTGAGACTCTGGTAAAGCTGGAAAATGGTGTGCTTCACACCTTTCCGCTTGCCGGTACCAGACCGAGAGGAAAAAACGATGAGGAAGATAAAGCACTGGAAACAGAGCTGCTTGCAGATGAAAAGGAGCTGGCCGAACATAATATGCTGGTTGACCTTGGCAGAAACGATCTTGGTAAAATCAGTAAGTTTGGCACCGTTCAGGTGGAAAAACTGCATTCTGTTGAACGATTCTCCCATGTTATGCACATTGGCTCTACTGTACGGGGTGAAATAACAGAGAAACACGATGCACTTGATGCCATTGAAGCGGTATTGCCTGCCGGAACACTTTCCGGTGCACCGAAGATCCGGGCTTGTCAGCTTATCGGAGAACTTGAAAACAACAAGCGGGGAATCTATGGCGGCGCCATTGGATACATCGACTTCACAGGAAATATGGACACCTGTATTGCGATTCGTATCGCCTACAAGAAAAACGGGAAGGTTTTTGTTAGAAGCGGAGCCGGGATCGTGGCAGATTCCGTACCTGAAAAGGAGTATGAAGAATGCATCAACAAAGCCAGATCCTCGCTGAAAGCGTTGAAACTTGCACAGGAGGCAGAATTATGATCTTACTTATCGATAATTATGACAGCTTTTCTTATAACCTCTACCAGCTCATTGGCGAAATAGATCCGAATATCAAAGTCATCCGTAATGATGAAATGACAGTTGATGAGATAAAAGAACTAACACCTGACCGCATGATTCTGTCTCCCGGTCCGGGCAGACCTGAAGATGCAGGCATAATTGTTGAAGCCGTAAAAATACTCGGGAAGGAAATTCCGATTCTCGGTGTTTGTCTCGGACATCAGGCAATATGTACGGCATTTGGTTCAACCATTACTTACGCAAAAGAACGGATGCATGGAAAACAATCGGATGTCAAATTTGACATAAATTGTCCGTTGTTTGCGGGCTGTCCTGAAATTGCTCCCGTTGCCAGGTATCATTCTCTTGCGGCAGATGCCGACACAATTTCCGAATGTCTGAAAATCACCGCTTTCACTGCGGACGGAGAGGTAATGGCAGTGCAGCATAAAGAATATCCGATCTACGGGGTACAATTTCATCCCGAATCCATAATGACACCGGATGGAAAGCAAATGCTTAGAAATTTTATAAAGGAGATATGAGTCATGATCAAAGAAGCCATTGTAAAAATCGTCAATAAAGAAGACCTCACTTACGATGAGGCATATTCTGTTATGAATGAAATCATGAGCGGTGAAACAACTGCGACGCAGAACGCTGCATTTCTTGCAGCTTTGTCAACCAAAAGTGCCAGAGCAGAAACAACCGATGAAATTGCCGGATGTGCGGCCGCTATGAGAGCGCATGCCATGAAGGTCGAAACAGGAATGGATCTTTTTGAAATTGTAGGAACCGGTGGTGATAATGCGCACAGCTTCAATATTTCCACTACATCAGCTCTGGTTGCCGCTGCAGGAGGTATGAAAGTGGCCAAACATGGAAACCGTGCAGCATCCTCACAATGCGGAACGGCAGATTGTCTGGAAGCCCTCGGCGTAAACATTCAGCAGAGCCCTGAGAGGTGCCTGGAACTTTTGGATGAAGTGGGAATGTGTTTTTTCTTCGCACAGAAATATCATACTTCAATGAAACATGTGGGAGTAATCCGCAAGGAGTTGGGATTCCGTACGGTGTTCAACATCCTCGGCCCTCTTACCAATCCGGGGACACCTTCTATGCAGCTTCTCGGTGTGTATGACGAGTATCTTGTGGAACCATTGGCACAGGTATTGATTCAGCTTGGTATCAGGCGCGGGATGGTTGTGTATGGGCAGGATAAGCTGGACGAAATCTCCATGAGCGCACCAACCACGATATGTGAGATTCGAGACGGCTGGTTCAAATCTTCAGTGATCACGCCGGAAGATTTCGGGTTCGAAAGATGTACGAAAGAAGATTTGAGGGGTGGTGCGCCTGAAGAAAACGCAAAAATTACCCTTGCAATTCTGAACGGAGAAAAAGGTTACAAGAGAAATGCTGTGCTTTTAAATGCCGGTGCGGCACTTTACATTGGTGGAAAATCAGACAGTATGAAAGAGGGTATCGCACTTGCCGCAGAAATCATTGACTCGGGTAAGGCGCTGGAAACACTGAATAAGCTCATTGAAGTCAGCAACCGTTCGGAGGTGTGAGTATGACGATTTTAGATCAGCTTACCGGCTGCGCCCGAGAGCGCACCGTGCAGGCAAAGTTAAGAATATCACTTGAAGAGTTGAAACAGCAGGCGTTATCCCTGCCGAAAGGCAATTTTACATTTGAAAAAGCAATCAAAAAACCGGGACTTTCTTTTATCTGCGAGTGCAAAAAAGCCTCTCCATCCAAAGGAATCATCGCTCAAGAGTTTCCATATCTGCAGATTGCAAAGGACTATGAAGCGGCAGGGGCAGACTGCATCTCGGTACTGACCGAACCAAAATGGTTTCTCGGAAGTGACCAGTATCTGAAAAAAATTGCCGACGCTGTTTCTGTTCCCTGTCTGCGAAAGGACTTTACGGTGGATGAGTACATGATCTACGAGGCAAAGGTGTTAGGCGCATCAGCGGTGCTTTTGATCTGCTCTATATTGAGTGAGGAACAAATAAAAGAATATATCAGCATTTGCGATGAGCTGGGACTTTCCGCTTTGGTCGAGGCACACGATGAATGCGAAGTGAGAATGGCATTAAATGCCGGGGCACGTATGATTGGAGTCAACAATCTCAAAGATTTCTCGGTGGACACCGGTAATAGCGGCAGATTCAGAAGGATGATTCCACGCGATGTGCTGTTTGTTTCTGAAAGTGGTGTAAGCAGTGCCGAAGATGTAAGAAAACTCTGCGAGATCGGTGCGGATGCTGTTTTGATTGGAGAAACACTTATGAGAGCAGAGAATAAAGCAGCAAAGCTTGCCGAATTGAGAGGTGTGTTATGACAAAAATGAAACTCTGTGGGCTGTTTTGTCCTTGTGATATAGATGCAGCCAATGAATTGAAACCAGAATATATTGGTTTTGTGTTTGCACCGAAAAGCAGACGATATGTAACGCCTGAAGAAGCAGCAGAATTAAAAAAACTGCTTGCTCCTGACATTCAAGCGGTTGGGGTATTTGTAAATGAAGTGCCTGAACGGATTGCAGCTTTCTTAAATAAAGGAATTATTGATATTGCCCAGCTTCATGGCGTTGAAGATGAAAATGAGATCAATCAACTGAGGGCGCTTACGGATAAACCGATCATCAAGGCTTTTTGTATAAAAGAGTCAGAAGATATTACAGATGCTGAATCCTGCTTAGCAGATTATATTTTGCTTGATTCCGGCGAAGGGACAGGAACTGTATTTGACTGGAAGAAGATACAAAACATACAAAGACCGTATTTCCTCGCTGGCGGGCTTTCCATTGATAATGTAGAAAATGCGGTGAGACAATTAAACCCGTATGCGGTCGATGTCAGTTCAGGCATTGAGACAGATGGGCTGAAAGATAAAACGAAAATGGCGGCATTTGTTGCCGCTGTCAGAAAGGAAGAACGATTATGACGAATCCAAACGGACGCTTCGGGATTCACGGTGGACAGTATATTCCCGAAACATTGATGAATGCAGTGATTGAACTGGAAGAAGCATATAACAACTATAAAAACGATCCTGAATTTAACCGGGAGCTTACAGAACTTTTGAATGAATACGCAGGCAGACCATCCAGATTGTACTATGCAGAGAAAATGACCAAAGACCTTGGCGGCGCCAAAATATATCTCAAACGTGAGGACCTCAATCATACCGGTGCGCATAAAATCAACAACGTACTGGGGCAGGCTCTGCTTGCAAAAAAGATGGGAAAAACAAGGCTGATCGCTGAAACCGGAGCTGGTCAGCATGGTGTTGCCACTGCAACTGCTGCAGCCCTTATGGGGATGGAGTGCGTGGTGTTTATGGGCGAAGAAGATACCGTTCGCCAGGCGCTTAATGTATATCGTATGAGACTGCTTGGAGCAGAGGTGATTCCGGTTAAAACAGGAACGGCAACTCTGAAAGATGCAGTTTCTGAAGCAATGCGTGAGTGGACGTCCCGTATTTCCGATACGCATTATTGTCTCGGCTCAGTTATGGGACCGCATCCGTTTCCGACGATTGTGCGTGATTTTCAGGCAGTGATCTCCAAAGAAATCAAAGATCAGATGCTTGTCAAAGAAGGAAGATTGCCGGATGCGGTGATAGCCTGTGTAGGCGGTGGTTCCAATGCGATTGGCAGTTTTTATCACTTTATTGAAGATGAGAATGTCAGACTGATCGGCTGTGAAGCGGCAGGAAGGGGCGTTGATACATTGGAAACAGCAGCCACGATTGCAACCGGCAGACTTGGTATTTTTCATGGAATGAAGTCTTACTTTTGCCAGGATCAGTACGGTCAGATCGCTCCTGTTTACTCCATTTCCGCCGGCCTGGATTATCCCGGGGTAGGTCCTGAACACTCTTATCTGCATGACATCGGAAGAGCCGAATATGTGCCGGTCACGGATGATGAGGCAGTAAATGCATTTGAATATCTTGCAAAGACGGAAGGCATTATTCCGGCAATCGAATCGGCGCATGCAGTTGCTCACGCGATGAAGATTGCACCGGCAATGGATCCGAATAAAATCATTGTGATTACGATTTCAGGCAGAGGTGATAAGGACTGCGCCGCGATTGCCCGTTACAGAGGGGAGGATATTTATGAGTAACATTAAAAAAGCATTTGAAAAGGGAAAGGCTTTTATCGCCTTTATTACTTGCGGCGATCCGGATCTGGAAACAACAGCCAGGGCTGTCCGGGCTGCCGCAGAGAATGGTGCAGATCTCATCGAACTTGGCATACCGTTCTCTGATCCTACCGCAGAAGGTTCCGTCATTCAGGGTGCAAATTTAAGAGCATTAAATGGAGGGATCACTACGGATAAAATATTTGCATTCGTAAAAGAGCTGCGGAAAGATGTAACAGTGCCAATGGTTTTTATGACTTATGCAAATGTAGTTTTCTCTTACGGTGCAAAAAAGTTTATTTCTGCGTGTCGAGAGATTGAGATTGACGGATTGATTCTTCCTGATCTGCCATTTGAGGAAAAAGAAGAATTTCATCCGATCTGCAGTCAGTATGGTGTGGATCTGATATCTTTAATTGCTCCAACCTCTAAAAACAGGATTGCAATGATCGCAAAAGAAGCGGAAGGTTTTATTTATATCGTTTCCAGTCTCGGAGTGACAGGTGTGAGAAGTGAAATCAAGACGGATTTGGATTCGATCGTAAAAGTGATAAGAGAAAATACGGATGTACCCTGTGCAATCGGATTCGGCATTTCCACGCCTGAGCAGGCAAAGAAAATGGCAGATATCTCGGATGGAGCCATTGTAGGCTCCGCGATTATCAAGCTTTTGGAAAAGCATGGAAAAGAGGCGCCGGATTACATCGGTGAGTATGTAAGATCCATGAAGAACGCCATAAGGTAAATCTCTTCTGGAGAATTATGAACTTCGGTGGTAAAATGGATTATCATACAGGAAAAGGAACTCAAAAGGCTGTGTTTTTTATGCCTGAATATCTTTTCTGCTGTACTTCCAATAAGCGGTTAAAATCCCGATTACAGCAAACAGCATCCCCGTCAAAACCATATCGGTATCCAGACTGCCGTTTTCAACAATATCTGCTCCGTTTGCATAACCAAACGGGGTGATGTATTTCAGAAATTTTGCCTGATCGGAGATATTGGCAATAATGTTCAGGAAATACATCATTGTGGCAATGCCCAGTCCGATGCCGAGTCCGCTGCGGCGCAGGAATGCGGAGATTCCAAAACAGATGCCGGCAAGCTCAATCTGGATCAGAAAATAGGCAAGATGCAGCAGGCAGATTTCTTTCCAGAGTATTTCTTCACCGATCAGTGAAATGGATCCAACGGAAAACAGGAACACGATCACATTCAATATCAGAAGCTGGAACAAGACAGAGGTCAGTTTTTCCGTGAGAATCTTTTTTCTGCTGATCGGGTGTGCGAATAAAAATTCTGCGGTGTGTTCTTTCTCCTCTTTGACAAGGCTGCTGACTGCAATAAGAGATGCAAAGAATGCACCGCCCAGTCCTAAAATATTGCCACATTCTGTTGCGTAGAAACCGATCAGAGTGCCGAAATTCAGACGATCCATACCAAATGCTGAACTAAAGGCTCCCATAGAGGAGAACATTTCGTTCATGTCTTCCATTTCTCCCTTCATTTCCGGATACAGGAACACACAGATGATAATAAAAAATCCGATAGAAGCAGTCCAGACGGCAAGTGATTTCCATCCCTGTTTTAATTCATGCTTGATTAGAATCATACCTGTTCACCTCCGTTTTCATAGTAGTGCAGAAAAATTTCATCCAGATCAGGGTCCGAAATGGAAAGATCGGTGATCGTTCCGGCTGAGAGTGTTTCAAGGAGCCGATGGATATCTCCACCGTAAAGAAAGCTGAAAACACCGTCATTTTCCTTCAGGTCACGAATTTCTTCCAGAGAATCAAGCGATACCTGTCCCTGTACGCTGATCCGCTTGGCATTTGTTTTAGAAAGCGCCTCCACACGGTCACAGGCAATGATCCGCCCTTCTCGGATGATCGCGGCTCTCGTACAATTCCGTTGAATTTCTGAGAGGACATGGCTGGAAAGAAATACGGTAGCGCCCTGTTCATTGCGCTCCCGGATAATATGGAAAAACTCCCTCTGCATCAGAGGATCCAGACCACTTGTCGGTTCATCTAAGATCAGAAGCTTTGGCTGATGTTGGAGTGCAGATACGATTGCTACTTTTTTTCGATTACCGAAAGATAATTCATCGACCTTCCGGTTGACATCCAGCTGCAGGCGTCTGCATAGTATTTCTCTTTCCGCAGAACAGTTTTTGTGATGAAGATCAGCAGATAATTTTAACAGGTCTTTGACTTTCATTCCACGGTAGAATACCGCCTCAGACGGCAGGTAGCCGATGTGGGAACGAATTTGGGGATTGCGCTTCCGGATTGTCTCATCAAAAATCTTTGCCTGACCGGATGAGGGCGTGATCAGGCCGAGCAGTGTACGTATCGTGGTGGATTTACCGGCGCCGTTTGGACCGATAAAGCCAAAGAATTCCCCTTCTTTTACATCCAGGTTTAAATTTAAGATCCCCCTGGATTTTCCGTAATATTTGGTTAGATTTGATAGTTGGATCGCATTCATAAAGTTACCTCTCTTTCCGCAAGTAAATGGATTTCCAGAAATCAATCAGTTTTATAAAATCCGCTTCGATCTCATCAACATTGATATGATCATGCTGCAGCTTTTCCCAGATATATCCTTCAGATGCCCATAGCATATCGAGATACATCATTTCCAGATCAAGTTCTTCAATAAAATGTTCCGGATTCAGATTTAACAGGACGGTATTTGTCTTAAAATCAGCGTATTTTACAATGCTTTCCTGAATCGCAGGGCGTACATCCGGATCTTTTTCATAATATGCTTTCATTACAAATGTACCCATATGCGGATATCGGCGCATGATCTCCAGCTTTGCCTGAAGACCTAAATTCATGGAATCGAACAGATCAGTCTGCTCATAACAGCCGCTTTTTTCCAGAGCTTCCATGGTAATCTGCGCACATTTTTCCCATAGAAAAAGATACAGTTCTCTTTTGTTGTAAAAATAGTGAAACAACAGGGATTTACTGATACCTGCAGCATCGGCAATTTCACTTGTAGGGCTCTTCTTATAAGAGTTCTGTGAGAATACACAAAATCCCGCATTGAGAATCGCCTCCTGTTTCTGGATAGGCAGTGCAAAAAATTTTTTGTTCATGATCTTCTTCCTCCTTAACCGCTGCGGTTAATTTTAATTATACGCCGTTGACCGTTTTTGAGAAGACCTAAAGAAAAAAGGATTGAAAAAATCTCTTCGTCCGACAATGTATAAATTGAGAAATGCATGTAAGAACTGACTCCTTTCGGGTGAAAGTGTAGCGTGCCGGTTTAGTATGTATTATAAAGAAAGAGGCGAAAGACATGATGGTGGAAAAATATGACAGCGAAAAAAACACTATTACTGTTCAGCCTTTTGAAAGGAGGAATACGATGCAATTGAATATTGCAACAGACTATGCCGTTCGTATAGTCAT
>ERZ791889.763-NODE-763-length-10571-cov-11.966717_pt1 | contig 10571 bp, 10 predicted proteins | sample MGYA00510156_ERZ791889 | MGnify/ENA primary metagenome ERZ791889 (study PRJEB30046, sample SAMN00792108) | human gut metagenome | study: EMG produced TPA metagenomics assembly of the A metagenome-wide association study of gut microbiota in type 2...
GATATTATAAAAGTTATTGAAACTTTTTCAAAAAGACCACAACTTCAAGAAAGACTTACAGAGGATATTGCAAATACTATTGTTGAAGGGCTAAATCCTTTGGGAGTTTTTATAGTAATTGAGGCTGAACATCTTTGTATGACTATGAGAGGAGTTAGAAAGCCAGGAACAAAAATAATAACTAGTTGTTCAAAAGGAATTTTTGAAAAAAATTCTGAAAAAAGAAATGAAGTTATGTCTCTTCTTAAACTAAATGATTAATAAAAAATTTTTATGGACTGTTGATTATATCTTCAGTCTTTTTTTAATCCCTTTATAATATAAAAATTATAAATGTCTATATATAATAATAAAATTTTTATTAGACTTCTTTTATCAAAAGAAAAATGTTATAATATTTTTCTGAAAGAAAAAATTTTTTAGGAGATTTTTATGGATAAAATAATTATAGAAAATTTGGAATTTATTGGAACTCACGGAGTTTTTCAAGAGGAAAAAAATTTGGGACAAAAATTTTTAGTTTCTGTTGAGATGACTACTTCTACAAGAGAGGCTGGAAAAACTGGTGACCTTACAAAATCTACTCACTATGGTTTTGTGGCTGATGATATAGAAAAGATTTTTCTTGGGAACTCTTTTGATTTGATAGAAACTTGTGCTGAAGAGATTGCCACTATGATTTTAAGAAAATATCCTCTTATATCGGAAGTAAAAGTTTGTATAAAAAAACCTTGGGCACCTATCAAAAAACATTTTGATTTTGTAGCAGTAGAAATTACTAGAAAATGGCATAAAGCTTATATCTCTCTTGGTTCTAATATAGGAGATAAAAAAGGAAATCTTCTTAAAGCTATTGAAAATATAAAAAATTTACCTGATACTTTTGTTACAAAACAAAGTACAATATTAGAAACTGAACCTTATGGATATACTGATCAAGATATGTTTTTAAATGGTTGCATTGAAATAAAAACTCTTTTCACTCCACAAGAACTTATTCAAAAGCTTTTAGAAATAGAAACTATCATGGGTAGAAAAAGAGTTATAAAATGGGGACCAAGAATTATAGATTTAGATATTATTCTTTTTGATGATGAAATTATCAATGAAGAAAATCTTACTGTTCCACACCCATATATGTGTGATAGACTTTTTGTATTGGAACCTCTTTTTGAGATAGCTCCATATATAATTCATCCTGTTAAAAGAATGTCTATAATGGAGATTAAAAATATTTTAGAAAAAAGTTCTAATTCTTAATAATTATTATACTAAAAATATGTATATCTTCAATAATATTTTTTATTTTACACCAATGAAAAATATATTTTTAAAAATAAAATTACAATTTTAAAATAAAAAAATATTAAATTTTTTATATGTCTATACTCAATAATAATTATTTTTTATACTGAAAGGAGAAACTATGGCAAGAATTATAAAAGTAAAAGACAAAGAGATAGAGATTGGAAAAAGAACTTTAGTTATGGGAATTTTAAATGTTACTCCAGATTCTTTTTCTGATGGAGGAGATTTTTTTGATGTTACAAAAGCTATTGAACATGCAAAAGAGATGGTAAGAGATGGAGCTGACATAATTGATATAGGTGGAATGTCAACTCGTCAAGGTCATGAAGATGTCCCTGTTGAAGAAGAAATTCGTAGAGTTGTTCCTATTATAGAAAAACTTTCAAAAGAGTTAGATGTTCTTATTTCTGTTGATACATATAGATGGGAAGTAGCCGAAAAAGCTTTAGAGGCTGGAGCTCATATTTTAAATGATGTTTGGGGACTTCAATATGATAATGGGGAGATGGCTTGTGTTATAGCTAAATATGATCCGATAGTTATTGTGATGCATAATCAAAATTCTACTGAATATGATAAGGATATTATACTTTCTATGAGAGAGTTTTTTGAAAGAAGTTTTGAGCTTATAGACAAAAATAATATCCCTCGTGAAAAAGTTTTCATTGATCCGGGAATTGGAATTGGATTTGGAAAAGATTTTGATCAAAATATAGAAGTTTTAAGAAGAATGGACGAATTAAAAGATATTGCTCCAATCTTACTTGGAACTTCAAGAAAAACATTTATTGGAGCTTTACTTAATAATGTTCCTCCAAAAGAAAGATGTGAAGGAACTATAGCAACTAGTATATTAGGAATTGAAAAAGGTGTTGAGATAGTAAGAGTTCACGATGTATTAGAAAATAAAAAAGCTCTTTTAGTAGCTGATAAATTAGTAAGAGGATAATTCAATTTTATATTAATGTTTATATAAACAATAATAAAAGAGGTGAATTATTTTGAAAAAACAAGAAAATTTATATAGAATTGGAGAGATTAGTAAGCTCTATAATATTAGTTCTGATATACTTAGACACTATGAAAAAATAGGTCTTATATCTCCAGATTTTATTGGAGAAAATGGATATAGATATTATTCTAAAAATCAAATTTGGAAATTGAATAATATTAGAAATCTTAGAAATCTTGGGCTTGGACTTGTTGAAATCAAAGAATTTTTAGATGAACGTTCTCTAAATTCTGCCTCAGAGATTTTAGAATTTCAACTTGAAAAAATAGAAGAAAATATTAAAAACTTAACTTCTCTTAGGGAAGAGATTATAAATAAGCTTGAAAATCTAAATTTTTTCCAAACTTTTAAAGCTTTCGATAAACCTCTTATAAAATATATTCCAGAGAGAATGGTTTTATATTCTCAAGGATCTTTTCATAAAGATTGGGAGATAGAGTTTGAACATAAAATTCTTAACTCAAAAACTGAATATGATAACGATTTTATTCTTACAAATAATGAGGCTGGAGCTACAATTTCAAAAGAAAATTTTTTAATAGGAGAGTATGATATTTTTTCTAAAAGTTTTATCATTAACGAAGAAAGAGGAGAGATTTTTCCTGCTGGAAATTTTTTAACAATTACTTTTAAAGGTGGATATTCCAACAGAAAATATTATTATAATCTCCTAAAAAAATATATTTCTGAAAATAATTTAAAAATTTCTGGAGATTGTTATGAGATTTACCATATAGAACGTCATATAACGGAAGACGAAAATGAGTTTATAACTGAGATTCAAATTCCTGTAACTCTTTAAAAATAAAAATTTTAAAATTGGTATTATAATCAATAATATTGTATTTATTAAAAAGAGCCGACTAAATAAAATTACTTATTTATGTCAGCTCTTAATTAAATTATACAGTTATCCTTTTTCTAAATATCTTCAGTAGATAAACCATTTGGATGTTTATGCCACCATTTAAATACAAAAGGAATAATTAGTAATGCAAGTAAATATAAAAGTATTGGAGTTATAGCAGCTATCCAATTTCCTTGAACACAAGCTACAGGAACTATTGCTAAAGCTACTATTTCTATTACAGATTCAATAGGTGTTATTATAGCTGCATCATCAAGAGTACAACTTTTATTTTCTGGATCAACTATACGAAGAAGTGCCATTCCTATTGCAGTTACTCCTGTTGAATATCCATAAACATAAATTCCTCTTTCAAACCATTCTTGTCCTAACAAACGTGGAGCTATAAAAGTAAAATGGAAAACAACCCAAACAATACCAAATAACATTAAAAGTCCAAATGGAACAGCATATTCTATTATTACAGGAATTTTTATTGAAGCAACTCCGAAAAATACTAAGAAATCTGTACAAAGACTTCCTATACGAGAAATTATATGATTATCTATATATTCGTCTGCTTTTATTCCCTTTAAAAATATTGAAAATAAAATAGCTACTAAAAATCCAACAGAAAAACTTGGTACTCCTAAGCCTGTTATATTTTGAATATAATTTGTTAAAATATATCCAATACCTGTTGGTATAATTACTAATAATAAATGCCAAGCTAATGGATCTATTGCCATTGGAGAAACTGTTTCATATCCCATCGGTGGACGATTTTCTTTTTTAATAAGTCCTGTTCTCATATCTTCAGGAAGTTGACTAAAATCTTTTACAAATTTTGTGTAACCTTTTCTTGTTCCAATTTTTATTAAAGCAATTCCTCCAAATATTCCAGTTAAAATTCCTACAGTTGCTGAAGTCATTCCCAAATCTGTTGCATCAACCCAACCAAGACTTCCTAAAGTTTGTCCTAAAGCTGCCGCTGTTCCGTGTCCTCCTTGAAAACCTGCTGGAATTAACATTCCAAAGGCTGGATTTAACTCAGGAAATAATTTTTTTAAAACAAGCATTGAAAAAATAATTGGTACTGCATATTGGAAAGCCCAACCAATATTACGTTGACAATAATAACTTCCTATTCTATCAAAATTTGTTTTCCAACCACCTTTAGAAAAATTAAATCCTCTAAGACCTATTGAAACAAATACAGCTATTATTAATAATCCTGAGTAAGAACCAAATCCTGAAGAGTAACTTATTACACCAAAACCATTTTGTCCCATCGCTAAACCTATAAATCCAGCTAGCAAACTTACAGGAATAAAAAGACTTTGTAATAATTTTATTTTTTCTCTTAATAATTTTGCCACAAATAAAAATATGCTTGCCCACATTAAATCAAGTAATAATGAATATACATTAAATTCCATAAATTCCTCCTATTATTTTTTATTTTAATTCATCCATAACATTTTTTGTTACAGAATAAAGTGTATTATAAATTTTTTGATATTTTTTATACTTTTTATGATTTTCTGAATTTGGATACAATACTTTTTTTATTTTTATAAATTCTTTTAAAGAAGAAAAATTTTTAAATTCTCCAACTCCAATACCTGCCATCAAAGCATCACCATAAGAAGCTCCTATATTTTCCTCTGGTATATATAATTTTTCATTAATAATATCAGATATTATCTGCATCCAAATTAAATTATTTGTTCCTCCGCCTGCAGCTATAATTCTATTTAACTTAATATTTTTTTCACTAAAAATATCAATATGCTGTTTTATAGAATAGCCTATAGACTCAAGCATAGAACGATATAAATGTTTTTTTGTATGATTTAGAGTTAATCCAAAAATAACTCCTTTAGCATTAGGATTATTAATTGGTGTTCTTTCTCCAGCGAAATATGGAAGAGTAATTAGATTTTCACTTCCAGGTTGAATTTTTTCAATATCCACCATCAATACCGAATAAGGATTTTTTTCATTTGGAGAGATATTAAAAATTTCATCTTTATACCATTTTTGTAAAGTTCCACAATTATTAGTTCCTGCTGCTACACTAAAAGTATTTGGAATAACAAAGGTATTGCCTCGTACTCTGGAATCATATGTTAATTTCTCTGTACAAAGGTAAATAAAAATAGAAGAGCCAAATTGAATCATCATATCTCCTGGTTCTAAAACTCCAACACTTATAGCTTCAGCTGCTGAATCTCCTGTTCCTGTTATAACAGGAACTCCTTTTGGAATACTTGTTTCTTTTTCTACTTCTTCATTAATATATCCTGCAATAGATGTTACCGTTTGACTATTTACTAACTGATCAGGAGAACAAAACAAAGAACATATATCAAAATTTATATTTCCTTTTAAATCATATAATGGTCTAAAAGATGCCGAAGCTAAAAAAGAGTCTATAACAAAATTTTTTGTAAGTTTAGCAACTATATATGATGAACCTGTTAAAAACTTATAAGTTTTTTCATAAATTGATGGCTCATTTTTCTTTATCCAAAGTATTTTAGCAATTACATCTCCTGAACAAAGAGGACGACCTAACGTCTCATAAATATTTTTCTCTCCTAAAATAGAAGTTATTTCCTCAATTTCTTTTTGGCATCTAGCATCAATTCCATAAAGAATAGCTTTTCTTAAAGGAACACAGTCTTTATCAACAGGAAGACAATCAGCCCCTAAGGTACTAATTCCAACTCCTTTAAGATTTCTCTTTATAATTTCATTTCTATTTAATAAATTTTTTGAAATAATACAAAAATCATTCCACCAAATTTTTTCAGCATCATGTTCAAAATAATTTGGTTTTGGATTATCCAAAGTATGAGATACTTGATGAGAAAATATGACTTTCCCATTATTATCAATAATAACTCCCTTTGTTGAATAGGTTCCTATATCAATTCCAAGAAAAAAATTTTTATTTTCCATAAAAATCACCTACTCATTATTAAAGAGAACTTCTATAAGACTTAACTACTTCCATAAATTCACGTACTCTATTTTCTTCAACATAATTTTCAAATTTTCCATCTTTTTTAAAATATGTTCCAACACAAGCTCCATCACAAATTTCTAATTTAGAAATAATATTTTCTTTTGAACAACCTGTATTACAAAAAACAGGGGTATTTGGAGATAAAGATTTTATTTTCAAAAGTAAGGAAGCATCTGTTTCATTACCTGCAGAACTTCCTGAAACACATAACCCATCAGGAAAACAATGAAAGATAAGAGATTTGACAATTTTATCATAACTACGACTTGTAATATATTCATCTGATTCTGGATTAACTTTATATAATAACTTTAAATCATCTAGTCCTAAATACTTTTTTCTGCGTAAAGTTTCAGGAATATTAGTATCAATTATTCCATTTTCACCTATATAGGCTCCTGTAAAAGTGCTTCTGACAAAAGAAGCACCTGTTGCTGCCGCTAAATCTATTGTAGCTAATGGATTAGAAACTATATTTACTCCAAATGGAATTTTAAGAATAGACTTTAATTCTCCTATTATTCTTGCCATTGCTGCAATTGTAACAAAAGAAACTTTTTTTTCATAAGGGAGACTAAATTCATTAGCTATAAGAACTCCGTCAACTCCTCCATTTTGAAGAGCAATCAATTCATTCTTTGCAATTTCAATCACTTTTTCCATAGAATCTTCCTTAGAAAATAAAGGATCCCCTGGAAGTGCCCTAAGATGTAATAAAGCTATTATTGGTTTTTTGGTTTTAAAAATTTCCTCAAACCATATTTCATAATCTCTCATAAAACCACTCCTTATTAATTATTTTAAGTAAGTCCAAGATTCATTTTTTATAAATTCAAGTTCTTCTTCTGACATATTACAATATTCACTATTTTCAGAAGTTGTTCCTGCATCTTGAATATATGCAAGTTTTGTATCCTTTTGAGTTATTGTATTAAACCATATACCCTGTGGAATGTTGTAAACTTTAAATGGTTCCATTGGAATGACATCTATATTAAATTTATTATTTTCTCTAGTTGCAGATAATAATATAGCTTTCCCATTTAAAAGAATAAATTGCTCATCTGTTTTATGGTGTACTTCTAAGTATTTAATTTCTGTAATATCATTATTGGGTTTCCAGTTTTTTAAACAAACAACCCATTTTCCATTATCATAAACACATTTTATTCCTTCTCCTTCATAATTATAAATATTCGCTTTCATGAAATCCTCCTATTTTTTTATATCATTATATATCATTATAATACATCATATAATATAGTATGATGTTTTGTCAATAGTTTTTTTCAAAAAAAATATTTATTAAAATATAAATTGCCCTTAAAATATAAAAAAAAAGCGACTTTAAAACATTTTAAAGTCACTAAAAATATATTAATTTAATTTTTTTTAATTTATTTATTTTTTTCCTTCTTGAATATAAAAAGAAAATCTTTCTCCATTAATGATTTGAACTCCTATATACATTGGCTCGTCATTCGAATCCCTCGCAATACTTTTAATTAAAATAAGTGGTGAATTTTTCTTTACATTCAAAAGTTCAGCTTCTTCTTTACTAGCCTTACATAATTCTATTTTTTTTACAGAACTTGAAACTTCTACATTTAGTTTCTCCTTTAAAATATGAAATAATGAATTATCATTTAAATCCTCTGTCAAAAGTGAAATAAATTTAGAAGGAAAATAATTTTTTTCAATAACAACTGGATCATTATCCGCATATCTAAGCCTTGATATATATATTACCTGCTCATCTGAAGAAACTTTAAGTTTTTTGTAAATTTTCTCACTTGGGTAAATAAGATTACTTTCTAAAGTTTTTGCACCTGGAGTTACTCCCATTTGTAAACACATATCGCTAAATCCTTGTAAACTATTAATATTTTTACTAAATTTAGGTTGTGTTACAAAAGTTCCTTTTCCTTGTTTTCTAACAACTAGCCCTTTTTTTATAAGATTACTAACGGCATTTCTTACTGTAATTAAACTAACACCATACTCTTTAGCTATCTCTGTTTCTGTTTTTAATTTTTCACCAGGTTGAAAAACTTTATCTCTTATTTTTTTTTCTAAATCATTCATCAATTGTATATATAAAGGGGTCATATCATCTACTTTTAATTTACTCATTATTCTTTAACCTAATATAAATCGGTCTCCTCCTTATAAAATTTTATTTATTTAGATACATTATATATCATATTAAAAAAATAAACAAATAATTTTAAAAAAATGTTGACAAAGTCAAAAAAAAGGAGTAATATAATGATATATAATGATATATAATGATATATAAAAAGGAGGATTTTATGAAAGTTTTGGGTATTGGAGATAATGTTTGTGATAAATATTTACATTTAAAACAAATGTTTCCTGGTGGGCAGGCTTTAAATTTCTCTGTTTATGCAAAACTTCTAGGTGTTAATTCAGCATATATTGGGGTATTTGGAACTGATGAAGTTGCGACTCACGTTCAAGATACTTTAAAGAAACTAGAAGTAGATTGTAAAAATTGTAGAATTATTTCTGGGGAAAATGGTTATGCTATGGTCAATCTCATAAATGGAGATAGAGTTTTTTTAGGAAGTAATAAAGGGGGAGTTCTAAAAAATAACCCTATTATTTTAACAGAAAAGGATTTAGAATATATAAAGGGTTTTTCAATTATTCACACTAGTAATAATAGCTATTTTGATAATCAATTACATAAAATTTATGACATAGGAATTCCCATATCATATGATTTTTCACTTCAATGGAAAGATAGCGAAAAAATAGAAAAAGTTTCAAAATATTTAACTTATGCTTTTTTATCTTGTGGAGACCTACTAGAAGAAGAGGTAAAAAATATTTGTAAAAAAATAAATTCTTTAGGTTGTAAAATAGTAGTTGCTACTAGAGGAAGTTTAGGAGCATTTATATATGATGGAAAGGAATTTTTCTTACAGCCACCTAAATTAGTAGAAGCTGTAGATACTTTAGGAGCTGGAGATTCTTTTGCAACAGCCTTTCTTATTACTTTAACTAAGGCTTATAAAAAAAATCCTGAAGAAATGAAAAATAATAGAGAATTTTTCTTAAAAAACCTAAAGGAAGCTATGAAAAATGGTGCTGAGTTTGCTTCAAAAACTTGTAAAGTATATGGGGCATTTGGACATGGAAAAGAAATAATAGAATAAAATTTAAAAATTAAAATAAAATAGGAGTGTTAAAAATGGTAGAAAATATCAAAAATATTGTAAGTGAAATTAAAGAAAAATTAGAAAAAAAAGGAGGACTAAAACATGTTTATTTTATAGCTTGTGGAGGTTCTAAAGCAGCTATATTCCCAGGATTATATTTATTACAAAGTGAAGCTAAAACATTTGGAGCTACAACTTACACAAGTAATGAATTTGTACATGCTACTCCAAAAGAATTAGATGAAAGATGTATAGCAATTATATGTTCTCTAAAAGCTACTCCAGAAACTGTAGAAGCTGTAAAAGTTGCTAACAGTAAAGGAGCTTTGACTATTGCAATGACAGGAAATAATGAAACTTTAATGGCTAAAACAGGTCAATATGTAGTCACATACTCTAACGGAGATAACCAAATATATAGTCAATCTAATCAATCTAACGTCTTAAGAATTGGTTTTGAAATTTTAAAACAATTTGAAAATTATGAAAATTATGACATAGCTATGAAAGCTTATAACTATATAGATGAGATTATCGAAGAAGGAAAGAAAAATATATTAGAAACAGCTAAAAAATGGGCTGAAAAAAATAAAGATGAAGAAATTTTTTATGTTTTAGCTTCTGGATCAAACTATGGTGTTGCTTATTCAATGTGTTGTTGTCATTTTATGGAAATGCAATGGAAACATGCTGTTTGTCTTCACACAGGAGAGTATTTCCATGGTCCTTTTGAAACAACAGATAAAAATCTTTCTATGATACTTTTAATGGGAGAAGGAAGAACTAGAGTATTAGATGAAAGATGTCTTAAATTCTTAAAAACTTATGCAGAAAATTATATAGTAATCGATTTTAAAGAATTAAATAAAGGAAGAATAGACTCAAAAGTAGTTGAATTCTTTAACCCAATAGTTATGATTCCTATCGAACGTTATTATGTTTCTCAAATGGCTGAAATTAGAAATCATTCAATGGATGAAAGAAGATATATGTGGAAAGTTGAATATTAAAATTATTTATTTTTCTTATTTATCGAAAATAACTTAATTAATAAAAAAACTACTTCTGATAAAAATTTATTAGAGGTAGTTTTTTATTTTTGTCTATATACAAATTTTATCTTTTTTGAATATGTCCTAATAGAATAGCTATATCATTTCCTGTTACTCCACTTATTCTACTAGC
>ERZ791889.767-NODE-767-length-10495-cov-2.048467_pt1 | contig 10495 bp, 10 predicted proteins | sample MGYA00510156_ERZ791889 | MGnify/ENA primary metagenome ERZ791889 (study PRJEB30046, sample SAMN00792108) | human gut metagenome | study: EMG produced TPA metagenomics assembly of the A metagenome-wide association study of gut microbiota in type 2...
TTGTTCGTACGTGGTCATCTGCCAGGGAATAAAAAATAGATTTGCCTTCTCTGCTGTTTTTTACCAGTTTGTTCTGCTTCAGAATACGAAGCTGATGAGAAATTGCGGACTGAGTCATATTCAGTACTTTAGCAAGATCGCATACACATACTTCAGCTTCAAATAATACAAACAGAATACGGATTCTGGTGGAATCTCCAAAAACTTTGAATAATTCAGCCAGATCGTAAAGTTCGGTTTCTTCCGGTAATGTTTCGTTTACAATTTTTAACAGGTCTTCATGAACCTCACATCCTTCGCAAATTTCATCTTTACGTTCTTCCATTCTTTCACCTGTTCCTTCCTTTATATTATTACAAATGGTTACCGCCCACATTTCAGACAGTAACCATATAGTTGCTTATAAATTTTTGTAACTGTTCAGTATTTTTATGGTTAGCCAGCTGAATAGTTATAATTTTTTCACAAACAATGATCGGATTGCATTTAATACAGCAATGATCATAACACCTACATCTGCAAAGATCGCCATCCACATATTTGCGATACCTAATGCGCCAAGAATCAGGCAGAGAACCTTGATTCCGATGGCAAAATAGATATTCTCGTATACGATACGGATACATTTTCTTGCAATTTTGATAGCCTTTGAAATCTTAAGCGGATCGTCATCCATCAGAACGATGTCGGCAGCTTCAATTGCTGCATCAGATCCAAGCGCCCCCATGGCAATACCGATATCTGCTCTGGATAATACAGGAGCATCATTGATACCGTCACCTACAAATGCGAGTTTCTCTTTCTCTGTTTTCTTTGAGAGAAGTTCTTCTACTTTAGATACCTTGTCCGCCGGGAGAAGTTCGCTGTATACTTCCTGTATTCCAAGATCAGCGGCAACCTGATCTGCAACACGTTTGGAGTCACCTGTAAGCATAACTGTTTTTGTAATACCGGCTTTCTTAAGTTCTGCGATAGCTTCTTTTGCATGAGGTTTTACGATATCGGAAATCAGGATATGTCCTGCATATTTTCCATCAACAGCCATGTGTACAACCGTTCCCACATGGTGGCATTCCTGATAGGAAATACCAAGTCTCTTCATTAATTTTGCATTTCCGGCAGCAATGGAAACACCGTCAACCTTTGCAATCACACCGTTACCACTGATTTCTTCAATATCTGTAACACGATTTCTATCAATTGGTTTTCCATAAGCTTTCTGAAGACTCTTACTGATCGGATGGGAAGAAGAGCATTCTGCAAGTGCTGCATATTCTATCAGTTTTTCATCTGCCATCTCATTATGATGGATGCCGCTTACTTCAAACACACCCTGTGTCATGGTTCCTGTTTTATCAAATACAACATATTTTGTCTGAGCCAGTGTCTCTAAATAATTGGAACCTTTAACCAGAACACCCTGATTGCTGGCACCACCGATTCCTGCGAAGAAGCTTAACGGGATACTGATAACAAGTGCACATGGACAGCTGATTACAAGGAAAGTAAGTGCTCTGTAGATCCAGTCCCCCCACATTGCAGGTTTTCCCATAATCAGCAATACAATTGGAGGAATAATCGCAAGTGCAAGTGCTCCGTAACATACAGCCGGTGTATAGTACTTGGCAAATTTAGAAATAAAATTCTCGGATTTTGATTTTCTGGAGCTTGAATTCTCTACGAGTTCCAGGATCTTGGATACAGTAGATTCACCAAATTCCTTTGTTGTGCGGATTTTTAAAAGACCAGTCATATTGATACATCCACTGATTACTTCATCTCCCACTTTTGCGTTGCGCGGGAGGCTCTCGCCTGTCAGTGCGCTGGTATTTAATGTAGAAGTGCCTTCTGTGATCACACCATCAATCGGTACTTTCTCACCTGGCTGTACAACGATGATCGTTCCAATCTCAACTTCATCCGGATCAACCTGTTCTAACTTACCATCCTGTTCTACGTTCGCATAATCAGGGCGGATATCCATCAGCTCACTGATATTTCTGCGGCTCTTTCCTACCGCATAGCCCTGGAAAAGCTCTCCAATCTGATAGAAAAGCATAACCGCGGTACCCTCTGTATAGTCACCCAGAAGAATAGCGCCTATGGTAGCTACAGCCATCAGAAAGTTCTCATCAAATACCTGTTTATTTCTGATACCTTTTAATGCTTTCTTCAGAATATCATGACCAATGATCAGATATGGAATCATGAAAAGCCCAAATCTCAGGTAAGTTCCAAATTTCTGATGTTCATCTATCGGAAGTCCTGAAAAAACGACCACTAGAATCAGTGATATGATGATTCTGACAAGCATTTTCTTTTGCTTCTTGTTCATATTCTATGTCCTCCCCGTTTTTATGTTGTATCCATTATTTGTATCTATAGCAGTTCTGTAAAAGTTACGGTATTAATCCCGCGAAGCCGTCTTAAAAATTATGGTATAAATTCCTGGATATATGATAAAAGCGGGACTGTTGCATTAAACATTTCCGGCAAGCCATATGCCGTAAAAGTGATTCTTTATGCAACAGTCCCTGGAATCATTTGAAATTAAAGGAAAATCTCGCAGTCGTCTTCTACTTTCTTACAGTTCTTTAATACGTCCTTCATAACTGCTTTCGGATCCTGTCCGTCTTCGAATTCAACGATCATCTTCAGCATCATGAAGTTAACAGTTGCATCCTTAACACCTGCTGTATTCTTAGCAGCTTCCTCCATTTTGTTTGCGCAGTTTGCACAGTCTACATCAATCTTATAAGTCTTTTTCATAGTATACTTTCCTTTCTGGCTCATATTTTTTATATTAACATATGAGCACTTGTTCATTTGTTTGATTTTATTATAGCATGCTTTCCTGTTCTGTCAATAGTTTTCCACAGATTTCTTTACGGAAATACAAATTTATGTTATAATTCATCACAATAAAGCAAAAGGAGGATCCTGGTATGGCGATACATGAATCTGGAGAAGACTATCTTGAAGCGATCCTTATGATAAAGGAGAGAAACGGAAACGTCCGTTCTATTGATGTGGCACATGAACTTTCTTTTTCCAAACCAAGTGTCAGTGTTGCAATGAAGAATTTAAAAGCAAATAATTATATCACGGTTGATGAGAATGGATATATCAATCTCACTGAAACCGGACAGGAAATTGCAGACAAGATTTATGAAAGACACACATTTCTGACTAACTGGCTCACTTCAATCGGAGTTGATCCGGAAGTTGCTGCTGAGGACGCATGTAAGATGGAACATGCAATCAGCTCAGAGAGTTTTACAGCTATTAAGAAATTTATTGCAGACGTACAGTAATCAATGAATTTATATGAGTAACTGCTCCGTAGTTTATCAGGACTTGCTTGTACCCCTCCTGATACAAGCAAGTCCTACTTACTGCTTATTGCTCTTCGCAACCTCCGCAGGGGACTTACTTGATTCGGTTAAAATGAAAAAGAACCATATTCCCGGTCTATCGTATAGATAGTTTTAATCTCACGATGATGCCGGTTAAATATGGTTCTTTTTATTTAAATTTCCTCTTCCTTTGGAAGAAGATTTCTCATACTTCTTAAACTGATTGTCAGTGTTGAAAGGTTATGAAGCAGTGCTGAGGTAGTCGGCATGATTACACCGGTCACTCCAAGTGCGATCAGACCACCATTGACACCAATGATCGTTCTGTAATTATTATGGATGCGTTTCATCAAAGCGGTGCTCAGTCTTTTTAATGTAACAATCTCATGAAGGTTATCCGCTGAAATTGTTACATCAGCAATCTCACGCGCGATAGCTGCACCATCACTGATAGCAATGCCTACGCTTGCAGAAGATAATGCCAGGGAATCATTAATTCCATCACCGATCATAATAACTTTATGGCCAAGTTTCTTCTCCTTTTCTACGAAGGAAGCCTTATCTTCAGGGAGAACTTCAGAATAATATTCGTCTACTCCGACGCGTTTTGCAATAGCTGCCGCTGTACGTTCACTGTCACCGGTCATCATAACAACTTTTGTGATTCCGGCTTCCTTTAACTCACGTACTGCATCTGCTGCCTCCTCACGAAGAGGATCTTCCACACAGATAACTGCCGCAAGCCTGCCTTCGATTGCAAGGTATAAATGAGAACATTCTAACGGAAGACGTTCAAATCTATCCTTCATTCCTTCCGGAATCACACACTTCTCATCTTCCATTACAAAATGCCAGCTTCCGATTACGGCTTTCTTGCCTTCAATAGTAGTAGAAATACCATGAGCTACAATATATTCTACTTTGGAGTGCATTTCCTCATGGACAAGATTTCTTTCTTTTGCGGCATTTACTACGGCCCTTGCCATAGAGTGAGGGAAATGTTCTTCCATACATGCTGCAATACGCAGAAGTTCATCTGCACTCAGTTCATCATTGAAAGATACAACATCAGAAACTATCGGTTTTGCCTTGGTAAGCGTACCTGTCTTGTCAAATTGTTGTGGCATCTGCCATTGCTTCCATGTATTTTCCACCTTTTACAGTGATACTGTGAGTACTTGCTTCTCTGATTGCTGACAATACTGAAATAGGCATGGCAAGTTTCAGTGCACAGGAAAAATCTACCATGAGCACTGCCAGAGTTTTGGTCATATTTCTGGTAATCAGATAAGTTGCAGCTGTGCCTGCAAGAGTGTATGGAACAAGTCTGTCTGCCAGATGTTCGGCATTACTCTCTACAGAGGATTTCAGTTTCTCAGAATCCTCGATCATACCGACGATTTTTTCATAACGGCTGGATCCTGCGGCTTCTTTTACCTGGACAGTAATCTCACCCTCTTCGAGAACAGTTCCGGCATAAGCAAAGCTTCCCTCTGCTTTACGGACTGGCTGTGATTCACCGGTAAGAGAAGTCTGGTTGACCATTGCCTCTCCGGCAACAACATTTCCGTCAAATGGAATCACATTTCCCATATGTACACGAACATGATCCCCCGCTTTAATGCTGGAAACAGGTACAAGAACTTCCTGACCTTCCGGATTTACAAGCCATACCTTTTCTGCATGAATAGACATACTTCTCGCAAGATCGTTTACAGATTTCTTATGTGTCCACTCTTCGAGAATCTCACCAATTCCAAGCAGGAACATCGTAGAACTTGCGGTATTGATATCACCACGAAGCATAGACACACCGATTGCAGTCGCATCCAGAACAGGAACTTCCAGTTTGCCTTTCATCAGAGTGCGTACTCCATGATAAATATATTTACAGGATTTAGCTGTAGTGATCACCATACGTACCGGGTATGGCAGAAACATTTTGTTTAATGCACGTAATACTACAGAATTAATCAGTTTTTCTTTGTATGTCTCATTTAATTCACGTCCGGAATTCTCCAGAACAGAATCTGACACCTGGGCTGTCTCATAAGAAAATCTGCTCAACAGATGGATCAGCTCTTCTCTGCTTCCGGAGTAATAAACAGTCACATCCTGTGTTCTTACATAAACGGAAGCTTTGCTGATATTTTTCTGTTCCTCCAGATAGTACTGCAGGATATCTGCCTGTCTGTAAGTCATGTGCTTCTGAGCAAGATGAATACGGATTCTTCCTTTGATTTCATGCTTAATAGCAAATTTCATTATTCTTCGCTGCCTTCTTCTTTTGTTTCTTCTGTCTCTTCTTTAAAATCTGCTATATCTTCTATTGTTTCTTCAGCTGCATCTTCTACTACTTCCTCAGCTGCTTCTCTTTCTTCGTTGATCTGCTGTGCTTCAGCGTAAATGTCTTCAGCATTTTCCTGAATTGCGGAAGCTGTTTTCATAATGCAGGATTTTGCACGTAATACGGCTGCTGTGCAGTTTGTATATAATTTCTTGGCATCTTTACTTGTAAGAACTTTAATACCTGCTGTTCCAAAAGCTACTCCTGCTGCGAAGATTCCTGTTTTTTTTGCGTCAAATTTAATCATTATTTTGTCCTCCTTTTCGACATCAGGTTATTTTTATTTTATGTATTATACAACCAATGTTTTCATATTTCTACTATTTTTTTCTTGTTGAGAAACATTTTCATCTTATCACATAAAAAGGCAAAATTGATATAACAGACGTTTTATATAAATTGTACCTATACCAAAATGTTTTCGGAATTTCTATACTCATACTACAAAACATAGTGTAATAAGAAAAAAGCCGAAAACTTCCTGTTCAGTAGTTTCCGGCGGATATTTTTATCTATCTTAATATTACTTGTTTTCAATGTTTAAAGTCACAGGAATTTACAAACATTCTTTCAATTTCCTGATTATCAATGTATCCGCAGGCTTTGAGCCCTGCCAGAACTACATTATTAAAATTGTCTCTTGATAATTTCTGGACGGTATTATCATCCAATTCAATCGTGCAGACACTCTCGTCTTTACAATCCGGATTTCTTACGATCTTATACATATTTCTTCTGCTGATCGCACCGATTTCTTCTAAAAGATTTACCATGCGGTACACCGTAGCTGATCCAATGCCCGGATCCAGGCGGGATGCATTGTAATAAATTTCTTTACAGCAGGAACACTCATTCTCAAGAATGACTTCCAACAACATTCTTCTTTGTTTGGTAATCCTGCATCCTCGCTTTTTTAACTCCTGGATTACAACATCTTTCTGCATCTGGGTTCTCTGGTAATTGGGTTCTTCACAATTTCTTTGTCTTTGTAATGCTGCTGCTCCCAAAATTACATCATCCTTCCGCTTAATTTATTCCTGTTAATCATCTGTTTGTAACTGTTTAGTATCCTTGTGAGATAGTAGACTTCTAAATAATTACGGCTGCTCTTTGATCAATGGCATCCCCTGCAATGACTGCAGTCACCACCACATGATGATTTACCGCTTTTTTTATCCTTTACGATTCCTCTTACAATGAGTCCGACGATCAAAACTAAAATTGCTCCTACAACAAAAGTTCCCATAACCGACACCTCCTGCCGACTTTTTGTGTTACTCCATATAGTATAATCTATTCTACTCAGTACAATATCTACTTCACATGATACATAGATAGGTATACTATTGCAACTGATTATTTTATCAGAGCCCACATCACTGAAGGACGCAGGCTCTGGTTTGCTTACTATTTATCTGGCCTTTGCCATACCTTTTACATTTACATTAAGGCTGCTGCTTTCCTTATAAGGTCTGAACAGAAGATATAAAAATCCGATGATAATTGCGAATGCAACCACTGTCCAGATACCGAAACCACCGCCTGTGACCAGTGTACCGATCTGGTAGATACACAGGGACACAAGATATGCAAGTCCACACTGATATCCGATTGCGAAGAAAAACCATTTTGTATTGTTCATTTCTCTCTTGATCGCACCCATAGCTGCGAAGCAAGGAGCACAAAGAAGGTTGAATACCAGGAAGCCGTAAGCTGCGATCGGTGTCATGGCTGTTGCCAGGTTACCCCAGATCTCAGCACCGTCTTCTGCAACTTCTGCGAATCCATAAAGCATACCGAATGTAGCTACTACGTTCTCTTTTGCGATCAGACCTGTAACTGCTGCAACTGCCATCTTCCATCCTTCGCCGGCTTTTGTCCAGCCAAGAGGTGCAAAGATCCATGCGATTGCTGTACCGATCTTAGAAAGGATACTCTCGTTAAGTTCTTCAACCATACCGAAGCTTCCGCCTTCCCATCCGAAGCTCATTAAGAACCACAGAATGATTGTTGAAAGAAGGATGATTGTTCCGGCTTTCTTAATGAAGGACCAGCCTCTTTCCCACATACTTCTTAAGATGTTGCTGACTGTTGGCCAGTGGTATGCAGGAAGCTCCATAACGAACGGAGCCGGATCACCGGCAAACATTTTTGTTTTCTTTAAGATGATACCGGAGCAGATAATTGCTACGATACCAACAAAGTAAGAACTTGTTGCAACCCATCCGCTGTTTCCGAAGAACGCACCTGCGATCATTGCAATGATTGGAAGTTTAGCTCCGCAAGGAACGAATGTGGTTGTCATAATTGTCATTTTTCTGTCACGGTCATTCTCGATTGTACGGGAAGCCATAACACCGGGAACACCGCATCCGCTGCCGATAAGCATTGGAATGAAGGATTTACCTGAAAGGCCGAATTTACGGAAAATTCTGTCCATGATAAATGCTACACGAGCCATGTAACCACAGGACTCAAGGAATGCAAGGAATGCAAACAGTACAAGCATCTGAGGTACGAAACCGAGAACTGCTCCGACACCGGCTACGATACCGTCAAGGATCAGTCCCTGTAACCATGCTGCACAGCCAATCGCATTCAGTCCGGATTCAATTGCCGGAGGAATGATCTCGCCAAACAGAACATCGTTTGTCCAGTCAGTTACGAAAGTACCAACTGTAGTTACAGATACATAATATACAATAAACATTACAACTGCAAAGATCGGCAGTGCCAGCCATCTGTTGGTAACGATACGGTCAATCTTATCAGATGTGGAAAGCTTATCTTTTCTTGCCTTAGTCACACACTGACCAATGATAGAAGAAATATAAACATATCTCTCATTTGTGATAATACTTTCTGTATCGTCGTCAAACTCATTTTCCATTTCTTTGATCTCGGCAGATACATTTACGGATGTATTCATCTGCTCAATGATCTTGTCATCTCTTTCAAGAAGCTTGATCGCGAAGAATCTCTTCTGTTCTTCCGGCACCACACCGGTCAGTTTATTCTCAACTGCTCCGATGATTTCTTCTGCTTTATCACAGAATTCATGGACAGGTGTTACTTTCTTATGGCTCTGGGCAATGGAAACTGCTTTGTTTGCGGCTTCTGTGATCTCTGTTCCCTTCAGAGCGGAAATAGTAACAACTTCACAGCCAAGTTTCTTTTTCAGCTTATCAATATGTATTGTATCACCGTTTTTCTCAACGATATCCATCATGTTGACTGCCATGATGACCGGAATCCCAAGTTCCAGAATCTGTGTTGTAAGATACAGGTTACGTTCAATATTGGTACCATCAACGATATTGATGATCGCATCCGGTTTTTCCTGAAGAATGTAATTTCTTGCAACTACTTCTTCAAGTGTATATGGTGATAAAGAATAAATACCAGGTAAGTCAGTGAGGACAACATCTTTGTGTCCCTTCAGTTTACCTTCTTTTTTCTCGACAGTTACACCTGGCCAGTTACCTACAAACTGATTTGAGCCGGTCAGTGCATTGAATAATGTCGTTTTACCGCAGTTCGGATTACCTGCGAGTGCAATTTTTACTGACATAATCTCTCTCCTCTGATTTCTTGATCTCTATTATTTTGACCGCTTTATCCAATCTTTCTACTGTTGATATCACTCTCAACAATTATTAGTCATCGCTAATACTTAGCTTTTGTTAACTATTAGATTACACTAATTGTTAGAAAGACCTAACATAATGCCAAAAAAAATTATTCCACGACAATCATTTCGGCATCTGCTTTACGTAAGGATAATTCATATCCTCTTACAGTTACTTCTACAGGATCTCCCAGAGGTGCAACCTTTCTTACATAAATTTCCACGCCTTTAGTGATTCCCATATCCATGATCCTTCTCTTGACCGGACCTTCGCCGGTAAGTTTCTGAACCCGGACGGTCTCTCCAACACGTACTTCCTTTAATGTCTTCAAGCTTATTTCCCTTCTTTCCCTAGAATTTTAATGCTTTTTCACAGGAAGAATTATGGATCAGACCATAATCTTGCTTGCCATATCTTTTCCAATGGCAACCCTGGATTCTTTAACATTGACGATCAGGCTTCCGTTAATCTCAGAAACAACTGTGACAACTCCTCCTACTACAAATCCGAGCTCTTCAAGATGTCTCTTAACTTCTTCTTTGCCACCGATCCTTTTGATTGTAAAAGGTTCACCGGCATTTACCATTGATAACGGCATTTCTTCATCCCTTCCTTTGCATTTAATAAATGATAAACATTTTCTTTACCATGTGGTTAGTGTATTCTAATTTTGGTTAGATGTCAATAACTTTGTTGATATTTTTATTGAAAAAGTTTTTCATCTGTAAACATTAATAAATTTTTTCATTTATTCGTTGCTATATTACTGCAATCTGCATAATAATTAAACTTCATTCATGCATTCGATATGTAGTATTGATATCGCAAAGTAGTCAATGTTTCAGGTTTATTAATTAATTTTACAATTCGTCGCTTAGCAGCAACGTGTTTCAAGAATACCATTCAGTGCATTTCCGCTGCTGGTATGGCAACGAACGATATCTGTAGAAGAACCAACTTCATCCAGAGCACACTTTACCATTTTATGAGATACAGTATTTGTAAAAAGTACGAGCAGATCCGGACATCCTATTTTTTTACTGAGGTCTGCCTCCATCTGTGTGAATACTTTGCATTTGCATTTATAAGATTTACATATTTTCTTATACTGTGCCACCATACGGTCATGTCCACCTACGATTACGATACTCATATATTGTCCT
>ERZ791889.780-NODE-780-length-10338-cov-10.274239_pt1 | contig 10338 bp, 3 predicted proteins | sample MGYA00510156_ERZ791889 | MGnify/ENA primary metagenome ERZ791889 (study PRJEB30046, sample SAMN00792108) | human gut metagenome | study: EMG produced TPA metagenomics assembly of the A metagenome-wide association study of gut microbiota in type 2...
TATAACCAACAGAAAAAAGGTGAATTTGGTTATGATATTTCCATAAGAGAGGATAAAGAGTCTAAAAGAAATGATGCTGACTTAAATATTTACTATGGATATACAGATAATCTAACTATGGGATTTTCTTGGAGACAATATCCAGAGATGTTTAATGATGATTGGACATATATAAAAGAGATGGGTACAGAACTTATCTATTCAAACTCAATAGACGGAAATCCTTATACACTTTCTTATGAATATACTAGAGGAATAAATAAAGATGAATCTGAAACTGAAAGTTTAAAAGGAAAATATAAACATAGATATTTCTTAGATACGGATATAAAAAATTTCGGAATTACTTATGAACAATTTGATAATGGACGTTACTATGAAGAAAAAAGAGAAATCTATATAGATGTTGACTATGACCTTACAGAAAATATAACATTGACTGGAAGTTTGGAAGATACTAAATACCATGAAAAAGATAGAGATGATGAAACAGACTATTATTATGGTTTAGAGTTTAGTAAGAGCTGGAACTCACTTTTAGCAAGTTATGAGATAGAAAATAATAAAAAAGGTGAGACAAGACATAGTTTAGATTTTTATTATACAGGATTTAAAGATTTTACAGTAAGACTTGAAAATACTTTAGACGAAGATAATAAATATGAGGGAGAATTAAAAATAAATAATACAAGATGGATGGACAATCTTGATTTCTCTATGGGAATGAGATATTCAGAGGACAAACGGGCTGAATATATGGTTGAATTTACATTGAAGTTTGACAACTGGTTAGAGTTTGGAAGTTCTGCTGAGAAAAATGGAGATAAGAGAACTTATGTGGGAATTGATAGAGTAATAAGTCTTAAAAATCCATTACAAAATATGAACTCTCTTGAAAATACAACTATAAAAACAATAGCTTTCTTAGACAGAAATGATAATAATAAAATTGATAAAGATGAAGAAAAATTATCAGATGTTGAGGTAAGTCTTGGAGAAAAGAAAGTAGTAACAGATGAAGATGGAGAAGCATATATCTATGGTATCCCAAGTTATACTGATTATGAAATAACAGCTTTAAGTAGAAGACCAAGCCACGACGGAAAAGCTACAAAAATAAAAGTAAGAGGAATGGGAAGTTCTGAAGTAAAAGCCTATATTCCTATAAAACCTTTGATCACTTTTATTGGAGAAGTTAAGTTTGATAAAGATCAATCAATATTATCTGATACAAGAATAAAACTTAATAAAATTTCAACAAAAGAAACTGGAAAAATAATTCCAGTTGAATCAAATGGAGAGTTCTATATAGATAGTTTGACTGCTGGAAAATACATGATAGAGGTTGAGTATCTAGGAGAGGACTACAATATAAAAAGATATAAAAGACAGATAGATTTAACTTATACAGATGAAAATGCTGGAGATAATTATTACTTATTTGAATTAGAGGAGGTAAAGAAATGATGAAAAAATTTATTGGAATATTTTTTCTGATTTTTAATATAGGTCTATATGCAGAGGGAGAAAATATAATAGTACCAATGATACCTTTACTTCCAAGTATGCCTGCAAATCCTGAGGCAGAGGGAAAACCAGTGCCTCTTGAAACAAAAACAATAATAATGAAGATGGAAACAGAGATAGAAGTACCATTAGAAATAATATCTGATACAGAGATACAAGCTTTGATAATAGATAATCAAAGAGCTGTTGTTCCCTTTGAAATAGAGATGAATAAAGAGCCTGATAAAAAAGATTATTATAAGCTAAACTATAGTGAAACAGAGATAGATATTGACGAAGATGGAGAAGTTGATACTAAAATTTATTCAAATGAATTTATAAATTCAAAGATAGAAAAAGAAAATTATGTTGTTATAGAGGGAAAAAATATTTCAAAAGAGGGGTATCACGAAAAAATTATATATTTAACAGTGGAAACTCACGATTAATTAGGAGGAAAAATGAGAAAGTCAATTTTAACTATGATATTTTTACTTATCACAACATTTTCTTATTCAGAGATAAAAGTATCTGTTTTTGAAAATATGAAATTTGAAAATATGAATACTAAAAATATGAGAAATAGTATAGTTGGAAGAGGAATTTTGGAAATCCAATCTGATGAGGAAGATTTTGGAAAAATAATAGAGCTTACATTTGTTGAGAAAAGTTTGATGACAAATGGAAAAAATCCTGTGATGATAAGAAAAATAGAGGTAGAAGATAAATATAAAAAATTTGTTTTAAACTCTAAGATAACACATATAGAGTTTACAGCAGTTCTTAATCAAAGAAGAATAAAAGCCGAAAGTAAACCAGCTGATGTTGTAGAGGGAAAATATGTAGGAGGAATCCCTATTATGATATCAGTGTATAAGGGAGAAAATACTAACGAAAAACAAGAGGCAAAAAATAGGGTGATAAAATAATGAAAGGGCTAAAAAAATTTTTATTTTTCTTTTTAATTCTATTCGCTTTTGGATTTTCTAATGAGAATAAAGATTCAAAAGTCATGCTTGATAAAGTAAGAGAAACATCACAATTAAAAATAGGTGTAACTAAAATAAAATCAAAAGAACTACCAATGGAGTTTGATGTAGAGAGTAAAAAAGTCTATGGAGAGATAGAAATAACTGATAATGATCTTGTATTTGTATCTGAAACTTTAGATGAGATACCCTCTGTTTCAACTACTAATGGTAGAAGAGTGATAAATAATATAAATAAATATCTTACAAAAAATATAAAAGAATCTCCAAAATTTAATTATCAGATTGTAGATGGAAAAACAGAATCTGGTGAAAAAAATGGGAAAAAATACCTTTTAATAGATTGTAAAGAACAACTATCTAGTGTGTATGTCTATGTTTTGGAGAAGGGAAGTTATAAGATAAAGAATGTTTATAAAGGGGCTTTTAAACAATTATTTTTAAGGACAGTTAATGAAACTTATGGAAATATTAATATAGAATCAGATATCATAAATAAAGATTATAGAAAAATAACAATAAAATCAGGAAATTTATATGTATCAAAGCCACTAAATTATAATTTAGAAGATACTGAAGTTAAAGCTGGTATTAATCTTAGTGGGAAATTTCCTGAAAGAGTTTTATACGAAACTTTAAAACAAGAAGGCGGAGGTAAAAATTTATATATAAGAGCAATTGTTACTTCAAAATATGGAAAAGATGAAAAAGAGATAAAACTTTCAGAGTCAAATGGGGGATATTCAGATTATAAAGCTATTCTAACTTTGAAAGATAGTACAGGACAAGACTCTACTTTAATAGGTATTATTTCAAGTGATGAACACAATAGTGAAAAATATCTTTCAATATTTATAAAAAGACCAAGACCATTTGAAGATGATGAATACAAAGTGGAATTAAAATATGGATATTATGGTGGAATATTTAATGGTACTTTTTATGAATTGATTAATCATAGATTTAATATTAATATAAAAGGAGATGGAGAACAATTTTTACCAATAGGAACAGATGGAAAAATTCTTTTTGATAAACCAGAGCCATTTTTAACGAAATCTCCTACAATAATAGGAGGAAATGTAAATGGAGAAAAAGAAACTCCTAATATAGATAATTCATATATATTAAAAGAAGAGTATAGAAATACTGGAAAATTTTTAAAAAAGCCTTTAAACGGAGAGATGACAGTAAATAAAATACAAGATGGTGTGGATTTAAAAATATCTTTGGATACTTCTACAATAGAAGGATTAAATGAATCAGCTACCGAAACAATAAAGCTGAAAACTAATGGAACAGATATTTGGGATGGGAAAATAGCTGAAACTACATTTAATCTTTATGATGTATTAGGTAAAAGTATAGGAAAAATAGGAGTATTTTCAGATAGTGAAACAGATGAATATTATAAGATAAAAATAACTGGATGGGATAATTCATTTACTCATCAAGTAGTAGAGGCTAAAATTACTTTAATTTATGAGAAAGTTATAAATAGAGGAAAACATGAAAAAAGAAAAATAATAAAAAAAGACACTTATACTATTATAATAAGTCCTAGAGAGGAAATAATACCAGCAAATACAAGAGGAACTTTAATTATAACTAATCCAAAGTGGCTTTCAGGGCATGATATATTTATAGATGATTTTAATAAAGTAGGGATAAGAGAAAATACAAAACACGATGCATTTGATGGAACTTTTGTAAAAGAACAACTTATGTGGTCAGGAAAAATACCTGAAAAATTTGTAACAATAAATAAAAAAGAGGCTTGGGTTAACTGGGGTAAAAATCCAAGACTTATAATAAGAGGAGATAATGGTTTTGGAGAGAAAAAAACAGAACCTGAGATTTATGATTATAAAACAGGAAATTTTAAATCAGTTGGTTTATCTGGAGATGAAGGTTGGAATGAAATAAAAAGTGTAAAAGGAAAACATATAGGATGGATTTATTTTTCAATAACAGATAGAGATGAAGATTCTAAAACTCTTGTGATTGGTTTTTGCGGCGGAGTAACGAATCCATTATATGGAAGACAAATGGAAGATATAACAGAAGAAACAGGAAATGTAATATACAGATTTGAATTTGCTTATCAAGTACAAGTTGGAAATGAATGGATAGATAAAAAAGTAGATGTATTGGATTTAGTTATACAACCGGAACTTCCAGTTAGTAGTCCTAAAATAAAATTAAATAATCCTCTTGTTTACTATGATTATAATTCAAGTAGTGCAATAAGTAATATTATTCACAATAGAAGAGTTCATCTTGCAAAAGACGAGGCAACAACTTTAAATAATAATGGCTCAAAATTTATAAAAAATATTAGTTTAGATGGAGAAGAGTGGATAATACCTAGTAGTGAAGTCAGAGATTATCCTTGGGAAACATTAGGAAAGCATAAATTAAGTATTAATAGAGGAACAAATGAGGTAATAAAAATAACTAAAGAAGATGGAGGAACAAACTCTTCTACTTATTTAAGAGGAGATGGAGTTAATGCTATAAATGGAAGTAAAAATGAGGTGATGTTTTCTTATGATGGCGGAAATAGATATCTAAACTTTGGTTTATCTAAATATAATTTTGATGGAGAAAAAATAAATGATATAGTTATTACAAACTATGATGATAAATCACTTGAAAGTAGAATAACTTACTCAGTGGATATTCCACCATTTGAAGGAATACATTATGTAGGAAATTATGATATTAGACCAAGACAAAGCTATACAAAAGATTATGAATATAATCCTAAAATAGCTTATACTGAGGATGTTATAATAAATTATGGAATAGTTGGGTTTAGAAATCTAGATACTAGAATAACAGAGCAATCTGGTGGAGAAGGAATAGATTTAAGGACTACAACAAAGGTAAAACTTGTAAGTGAAAAAAATCCAAACTATGTAATAACAGGAGCAAGACTTTATTTTGAAAAAGATGAGGCGGATGCTATAAAAGAAAAAAATCCAATAGAAACAAGTATCTTTAAAGGAGAAAATGAAAAAGCTACATCTGCTATGTTAAAATTATTTATTCCAAGACAAGAAAGACTAATCCCACAAGGAAAATTTAAAATACTTGTAGATGATGAAATTAATAAAGAAAAAAATAATAAAAATCCTTTAAGAGTAGGTGTGACTGTAAAAGGAAATGACGAAAAATATTATACTTATATTGGTGCTAACAAAAGAGGAGAAATAGGAAAAGATCTTTATTTAAATTTAAAAACTAAACGTTTTGTTGAAACTATAATTGAATTTGAAAATCCAAATTTAAAAACTGATGCTCAAGGAGAAAACTGGATAAAATTAAATAAAAGTAATTTTGAGAGTGGAACTCTTTCAAGAGACATAGAAGGATCAAATATTTGGGGAAGAGTAAGAGGAGATATAATAGATATCCCTATAAAAAAAGCTGATGGGACTTTATATAATTTAAAAATGACTTTATTTGATGAAAATAAGGAAAAAGTTTTAATAGATAATCTTAATACTAAAGATGGAAGTAAAAAAATTGAATTTGGAACAAATAAAAATTTTATAATAGGACGTGAAAATTTAGAGGATAATTATATAAGATTTACTTTAGATAATGGATATGAAATTTCAGATATAGGTAAAGAAATAAAATTCTATATAAGATATCTTGATACTACAACAAATGAAAAAGGAGATTTTTTATTTGACCAAAGATATATAGTTAAATTTAAAAAAGAAGCTAAATATAAAGGAGACACAACAATTATTTTAAAAAATCCTATAACAGCATTGAGTAATTTGAATGATGATGGAATGATAGATGTAACAAATATAAAATCATTAGGAAAAGATAATAGTAATACAAAATTAGATTTTATAAAATGGTATAAAATTATAAATCCAATAAAATATCCAGAGACTAATCTAGTTTCTGTAACAAGAATAGAGGATAATACAGAAATACAAGATTATAATAAATTTTTAAAATTACAAAAGGGAGTTCTATATTTTGGAATACCTAATAATAAAGCAGATTTTGAAACTATATTCGGAAAGTATGATGGAGAAAAAATAGAAAAATCTTTTGAACTTAAATTTGCCTCAGATAATAGTAATTCTTATAGACTAAATATTATTATAGAGAAGTTTGATCCAAAATATTATGGAAAAGTATTTAGAGGAAGTGGCGAAACAGATTATGGTGATTATAAAGAGATAAATGAAGTTGGAATAGGAAATATAGATTTAACTAAATCTAATATTGAAAAAGACGGATATGTTTATGTAGATTTGGGCACTTCATACAGAGATTATTTAAGATATGAAAGTTTACCAAAAGTATTGTTAAAAGAAGAGTTAAATATTAAAGAAAATGGAGAAGTCCAAGCGATACCCAAAAATTCTATTTATGCAAAACCATTAGTTGGAGAAATAGTTTTAAAAAATGGCAGTGAATATATTTCTCTTAATACTAAAGGAAAAGAAGTAAAATATACTGAAGATGGGTCGATAGCTCCGAAAGAATACTCACTTAAATTAAAATTAAGTATAAAAGAGTATAAAAAACTAAAACCTGATACAGAATATGAAATATTTAATAATGGTGAACAAAATGTTTTAACTATAGGAACAGATAAACTAAATGATAATATAATATTTAATAAAACACTTAGTTTTAATACTATAGGACCAAGTTTAAAAATTACAAACGGAATTATTGATTTTGGAAAGATAAAACCTAAAAATGAAGAAGGACCTATAATTAATAAAGAAGGAAAAACTACTACTCCATTAGAAGTTAGAATAACAGGAACTTTGGATAAGGATTTAGGAATAACAAATCAAGAATTGATAGTTGAAAAAGATACTATTTTTATAAATCAAGTAAATTCTCATGGAATTCCTATGGAAAACGGAGGAAAATTAAAAGTAAAAGACTTAAAAACAGTAAAAAAAGATTCTACTATTCAGACAGATCAAAGTATTCTAGAGCGTTATGATGTACAAGGTATATTAGAAGTAGACAAAAATATTTCAGAAGAGTATTATGGAAATTATAAAGGAAGTGTTACAGTAGTATATACATTCTATTAAAATTTAATGTTGTAGATGTTTAATAAAAGTTTTATATCTGCAACATTTTTATAAAAAATTGGGAGATAGATTATGAAAAATAAAATGAAAATATTTTTTATTATGTTGGCGATGACTTCATTGGTTTATTCTAAAGAAAATACAGTCGATAAAATAGAAAAGTTTAACTCTAATCTTGTGGTACAAGGTAAAGATATAACAGAAAGAATAGATTATACTTTATATCCTCAAAATATTACTTTAATTCCAAATGGGGCAACTAATGAAGAGATAGAAAAAATAAAAGAAAAAAATAAGAATGAGTTATTTCCTAAACAAAGTTTTAACTATAAAACTAATACAATTGAAAATGGATTACATAATGGGAAAACAGATGCTAAGTTGGCTATTTATGCAGAAGATGGAGCTACTATTCATAATATAGGGAAAATTTTGTCTTATGATCAAAAAATCAATACAAACTATGGAGGAGTTTTAATTACAGGAATAGATAATCCTTTAAAAAGAAATGATAATTTAATAGGATTAAAGGGAGATATAGATTCTTTTGTAAGTTTTATAAATGATGGTCAAATAGAGATGGGAGCTACTGAACATGTATTAGCAGTTCCTGTTAATATTGCAGGTTTAATACCAACAAGTATTACTTTTGCAGATTATGGCAAATATATAATTAATGCAGCTTTTAGTGATATTAAAAATAATGGAACTATAACTAATGGAATAGACAGCACTAAATATATTAAAGCTGTAGATGTTGGAGTTTTGAATGGTGGAAGAATAGATACTGATAGAAGAGCGGTAAATTTAGAACAAGGTAGTGTAGAAAATACAGGTCTAATTAATTTAGAAAGAATAAAACAATTTGAACTTATTGATGGAGTTGCCGTAGATTTACTCCAAATAGGAGTTCATTTTTATAGAGACGACTATGGGATTAATATTTTAAATGAATCTACTCTAGGAAAATCTAAAAATAGTATAAATAGTGGAAAAATATTTATTGGAGGAGATATTTATTCACAAGGATATTCTGGAATAGGAGTATCAGCTTTAGGAGCAGACTTTATAGGAGAACATAATAAATACGGTATAAATAGCAAAAATTCTACATTTATTAATACAGGTACAATAGAGGTTGAAAGAGATTTTGCGAAAGCTCTAGATGATAATAATAATATTGTTGATCTATATTTATTTTATAAAAATTTTCTTAAATTAGGGCTTTTATCATTTACAAATTTAACAGAGACAAGTATTGGTGTTAATATTAATGGTGGAGAATTTTATAATAATGGTGGAACAATATCTGTTGGAGTAAATGAAAGCAAAAATATGGCAACTCAACTTAGAAAAGGAAGAGCCATAGCAGTAGCAGGAGAAAATGGTGCTAATATTTATTTTAATACTAATATTGAAAATAAAAATCCTATTTTAAGTACAGATAAAGAAGAAATAAAATCTACTATTAATCTTGAAGGAATACACGTTTATGCTACGTGGTTAGAGGGAGGCTCAACTGCTACTTTTAACGGTCTTACAGAAATAAACTTTAATATGCCACCAATAGCTTTACCAGATAATGCCACAGAAGAACAAAAAGAAGAATATAGACAAGCTGTTGCAGATTATGAAAGCAGAAGAAATAAAGAGATATTTCATACAGAAGATACAAGCAAGGTAGTAATCAATGGTACAATTAGAGCTAATGGGAATTTTGATGTAAATCCTAAAAATAATAATATAGAACTTGGTGAAAAACATGTACAAAGACCTATTTATGATAAGTTTGGAAACAAAATAGGAGTAGAGTTAGAGATTATACCAGGAAAATTAAATTCTACTGGAAAAATAGGATTAAATGGAGATTTAAAAGTAGATACTACCAATTTTGTGGGAATGTCAGGAAAAGATATAGAAAAATATTTTGGACATAAATATGTTGAGGCTGATGGTGGTATAACAGGAGATGGAAACCTAGTATCAAACTCTTATTTATTCGATATAAAAACAGATAAAACTAATAACTCCATAAGTCTAACTGATGTTAATAGAAAAAATTTTAATACAATAGTTGAAAATAAAGAGCTTGGAAAACTTTTAGAAGATTCTTACGATAGAGTTTCTGGAGAAAAATTAGACTTCTATAAATATATCTCACTTGGAGATAACTATGAAAGTTTCTCTGAAAGATTAAACGGAATTACAGGAATAGATAATATAACTACTCTAGAGGCACAAGTAGTAGATATTACAAAAGATTTAAACAGACAATATAGAGATTTTATAAAAGATAATAAAGATGAGGGAGTTGTATTTAGTTATTTAAATAGTAAATCTGAAATAGGAGAACAAGGCAAATATTCAGGTTTTGAAAGAGAAAGTAATGGATTTATGTCTGGATATAATAAATATGTTTTAGATAATTTAAGAGTTGGAGCAGGTCTATCTTATATGAAATCTAATATAGATTATACAGATGAAAGTTCAAATAAAATAGAAACTTGGAATGCAAGGGTTTATTCTGATTATAAGATAAAAAATGTAAATTTATTAAGTGATATATCTTTTGGATATAACCAAAGTGAAAATAAAAGATTTGGTGGAGATAATTTACATAGTGGAGATGTAAATATCTATACTTTAGGATTTAATAACTCTCTATACAAAAACTATAATATTACTGATAGATTTAGTGTAAATCCTAGTATCAATCTAGACTTTACTTATTATTATCAAGATGATTATAAGGA
>ERZ791889.782-NODE-782-length-10316-cov-7.804600_pt1 | contig 10316 bp, 10 predicted proteins | sample MGYA00510156_ERZ791889 | MGnify/ENA primary metagenome ERZ791889 (study PRJEB30046, sample SAMN00792108) | human gut metagenome | study: EMG produced TPA metagenomics assembly of the A metagenome-wide association study of gut microbiota in type 2...
CAAGCAAAAAATCTTAAAAAACAAGCAGCTGCAAAAGCGAGGAGCGCGGCCCTAAGATCAAAAATCGCAGCTAAAGCGGCCCTTAAAAAGGCTGGGTATCCAAGTGCAGAATACGTCGGCACGCTCTCTTTAGGTAAGCTCTTCAAAAAAACCTGTTGCCAAGCTGAATGGAACAAAAATGTTCCGTTCGGTTTTTCTTAACGGCGCCAGAAGGTGCTGTTTTTTTACCAACATAATAGTAAAATACTACTATAATAACGTTCGCAATCTAGGTGTTCTATGGAAGAGCTGTTCAATGGCCAATTGAGCTTTGCTGACATTGAGGCTGAAAAATTCCTTCAGATTCGTCGGACTCATGCTGATCGTCGCGTGAATGCCATGGATCGCTTGACAGATGACGTAAGGAACCGCGCGTAAAGCTACCGATATTTTGCCAGAGAGTCCGAAAGGAAGCGTCCTTCGATGGCATGCCCGAAAGCACAAGCGGGGCCCCCTTTCGGAGACCCCGTTTCCGTTCGACAAAAGTCGTTTAACGCTTGCGGGAAGCAACCCAAGCAAAGCAGACAATGACGGCGAGGCCGCAAAGCCCCAACCAGTCAACGCTGCCGTCGGACATGACGATGGTGATGTCGCCAGTCCAAACGATTTGCGCCTGTGTTAAACTTCCTAACAAGGAAATGAATGTGGCTAGCATCCTGATTTCCTTTTAGAAGACTTAGCCCGGTGTTGGTAGCACTGGGCTTTGTCGTTTCTGACCCCCTTGCGGGGACCCCATTCCGACGCCGAAGGCTCGACATCGAGAATTTCGTGAGCCTGGCCGGAGTTGTGGGGCGGAAGGGATGGTTCGCAACTTCCCTGCTACCGATATTTTGCCAGAGAGTCCGAAAGGACGCTTCCTTCGATGGCATGCCCGAAAGCGCAAGCGGGGCCCCCTTTCGGAGACCCCGTTTCCGTTCGACAAAAGTCGTTTAACGCTTGCGGGAAGCAATCACCCAGACGACGCCGAGAATGGCGGCAAGGATGCAAATCCAAGGCCAATCGACGCCCCCGCCAGACATAGCAACATTGAGAACAATATCGCCGTTCCAAACGAAGTGAGCCTGTGCTAAACTTCCTAACAAGGAAATGAATGCAGCGAACATCCCGATTTCCTTTAAGAAGACTCTGCCCGGTGCTGGAAACACCGGGCTTTGTCGTTTCTGAACCCCTTGCGGGGACCCCATTCCGACGCCGAAGGCTCGACATCGAGAATTTCGTGAGCCTGGCCGGAGTTGTGGGGCGGAAGGGATGGTTCGCAACTTCCCTGCTACCGATATTTTGCCAGAGAGTCCGAAAGGACGCGTCCCCTGCTCATTCGGCTCAAAGCGGCACCCTCCTCGTCGCCTCCTCCACCCTGTGCTCATCGCGCTTGTCATAGCGTTGCGTCGTAATGATCGAAGCGTGCCCCATGGCCTGACGGACGGTGTTAATGTCCGCCCCGGACTCTAGCAGTCTTGTTGCGAAGGTGCGGCGCAGATCATGCGGCGTGAATGCCGAAACCTGCGAATCGCCCGCCCGGCTCTTCAAGAGTTGATAGATTGCACTGGCCGTGATGGCCCAGTAGGGCTGGATGTTGTCACCCTTCTTGACGGCCACGAATACGTTTTCACACCCCTCTTCTCCTCGAACCTTGAGCCAATCTTCGAGCCGGCACCACACGTCGTCGGACGGCGCAACCTTGCGCTCCTTATTTCCCTTGCCGAGGATCGTGATGACACGCGTCTGGTGATTGATGTTCTGCAACTTCAAGGTTGCGATCTCCGCACGACGCATGCCGCAGCCGACGGCGAGCGCAATGATGGCCGCATCCCGAACACCGATGGCGGTGCCCTTGAGTTCGGATTGCGCAATGAGTTTCCCCGTTTCACGGGTATTGAGCGCCCGTCCTTTCGAGACGCGACTACCGCGCACGGACTTCACTTCGCGAATGGCCGAATAGGTTTCGATGGACATCATCCCTTTCAGCCAGGCTTGCTTGGCGACCATGCGGAGCGTGCAGATCTGAAGGTTCACCGTTGAAGGCGAGAGTCCCTTTCCCATTTGCCGAACTCGGAAGGCGAGCACGGCGTCGTAGTTCAATTTCTCCCAAGGGCACTCGTTGAGTGAGGCGTGGCCGAACTCTTGGGCGATGCCGTTGAGAACACGGACGACCTTGTTGCGTGACTGTCCGGCGCCGAGGGTGAGGACATAGGCTTGTGCCGGATTGAAGGTGTCTTGCGTTGGATGCGCATCGAGCGCGAAAGCATTGCCATCGTTGTGGTGAGGATCGGGCGCATCATAGACAACAACATCGGACATGAACGGACTCATAGGCAGAATGCGATATTAGATGGAAAGAGCAATTTCCATCAGATATTTTTGCACATTTTTCAACAGCACACATCGACGCCAAATTGACAAGAGCTCGATGAGCCTGGAAGCGGGCGTTAGAGATAACGCTTACCGAGGCCAGATACGCTGCTGAGCCTTGATCGAACGCGCGAACCATCATGATTTTTGCTGCCATATAGTCATCTATGCTTGAAAGGGGCGCTTTGTTTGCGCCATCGGCCGTTAGAGATAACGCCTAGGCACTAGAGAGACAGGCAATTCGAGCAGTTATACTAACATCAGAAAGCGAGCTTTCAAAGCCCCAAGACAGCCACCATCAGCTACAATGGCGTTATCTCTAACGCTTTCACCCCGCCGCTATGTCCGAAAAGAACCGTGCCCGACAAGAAGCCTTTACCAAACGGCGTCAAGCCGAAGGGCTTAAACGTTTTCAATTCTGGGCTACGCCGGAAGAAAAAGATTATCTCAAAAAGGCTCTTGACGATTTTAGAGATAATAGAGAATCGACAACTCCAATTCATCGTGAAACCCTAGTTAAAGGGCATAATACCTTTCAAGATGAATTATTGAAAGGGGAATTTCCACCGATAAAACATAAATGCCCAACCTATACAATTGACAAGCCTTGGGATAATCTCCGTTATTGGAATAATCCTCTTCCAAAAGGTATTTTTGTTTTTGCAGATTCGCACAAGCGCGTTAAAGAATGGCGTGCCGTCAAATTAAATGGCCTTGGCGCCTTTCCCGTGCTCTGGGCCATTCGCTACGCCCTTGAGCAGCGTTGCTGGGCCCTGGCACGAAAGGAAGCGCCCAGAACCCGCAAGATCGACTTCGCCAAGTTCGATGTTCAAACTGAAATCTTACTGATGGTGGGGAATGCAAAGCTCAAGGTGGATTCATCCTTTCAGAGTTCCTCTTTGGGATTTCTAATGCATCCTATTGAAGCGGAGGCTATTACCGTATCGAGCTCTATCGTTGAAGTGATGCCGAACGGCGTGTTGGTTGTGGTTGTGGATGAGCGCGGAAATCTGCTCAAGACCAATGCGGAGTGCCCTGGAAAGGATGAAATCCTTCTCTGGAAGCATGGGCAGCCAGGGCTTCGGAGGGATGAAGTAACAGGTACTTGGCATGCAGCGATGAAAGTTTTAATGCAGTTGTTTCGTAATTGATTCTGTTTAAAATAATTGACAACTAGCTAATATGAAAAAAGGGATCTCTAATTGAGATCCCTTTTTTATGTATTATCTTATTATAAGATCAGAACAAATACTTAAGGCCTATGTTAATGTCGTAATCTTGCGTGTATCCATCGCCTTCTTCGCGTTCAAAATAAGCATAAGCACGTAACATGTCAGTACATTGCCAGTCTGCTGTTAGACCATAGTACAAGCGTGTCCCGTCAATTCCGTGTGCTTTGAGTGTTTGAGAAGCACCATCAACGCCAATGTAGCGAATATTTTGATCACCCATAAATTCATGGTTCAAGCCGCCTGTGAAAGCAAGTTGGAAGTAACGCGGATCAGTAATAGAACCTAAATTAAACTTCTTGCCAAAAACAGCACCAGCGCGCCCTGTCAAGAAGTCAGCGTTTCCCTGTTCCACACGGAGACCCGTTGAGGTCGTATAGTCCTTTCCCTTGGCATAGAAGTAGGACAACTGGAACTGAGGTTCGACAAACCAATGGTCGTTTGTTTGAGCGTTTTGACTGAACTTGAAGGTATGACCAACTTCAACCGAAGCACCGAAGCCGTAGGTTGTGTAGTCAGCCTTAGCCGTGCCAGTACCGACGTTATCGAGTCCATTCACCTCCTGATCGAAGCGCCCGGCTTGAAGAACGATGTCAGCATAGCTTCCCTTGTCGTGAATCCATGTGCCATACATCTTGACGGAATACTGTTCAAGTTCGCCATCAACTTGGCGAGTAGCCAAAGCCTCTTGGTCTGAATTTGCATAACGGAACGCCCCGCCAAGCAGCCAGACACTACCTTTCTTACGTTCAGTAAGGCTGTCATAGCCCACCATCAGCCCGTAAGTCTTTTGTTTAAAGCCTGTTTCAAAGCGGTCCTTCTGTGCATCGACGCGTACCCAACTACCGTCTTGTGTTCCATATCGCACCTCACCCATACGATGACGAAGCGTTTTATCATCCTTTGAAAAGCTCATAGCTTGAGCTGCGGAGGTGCCCAAAAGTAGATTATCGGCCACTTCAGGTGGAAGTTCAGGTTCTGGATCCGGAGCTGGATTCGGATTTTCTGGATCGGGATCGGGGTTAGGCAAGGCAACATCGTGCTTTATTAAATACCAATTGCCCTGGCCTGAACCGGTAGTGTTTTCTGCTACTTCGGCTCTGCCTTCATCAGTGTCAAGCTTATCTTTTTCGTTTTCACCAACGAAACCTAAACTCCAGACGGTCACCATACCTCGACCACTAAAGGTATTTCCGCCATCCTTATTAGTCAGCGTGAGGTTGCTGCCTTCGCCTTGACTAATCAGCCAATTAGCGCTGTGAGTTTTTCCTTCAGGAATAGAAGACAAACCATTTACAAAGTCAATGGCGACTTTGTGTTCACCTGTCGCGGCGCCAGAAACAATGATCTGGTCATTGGCAAGTACGGTGTCGGCATCTTTTGCCATATCAATACGCATACCAAGCGTGCCGCCCTTGCCAGAAAGAGTTGTAGTGGTCAGATTCTTAAAGTTGGGGGTGTCTTGAGTAAAGTTGTAATCGTGATCGAAGTCGACACTGCCACCATCTTCAAAGGCAAGATTGGTTAAGGTATTGTTGTGTGGCATATGCCAAACCGCTCGATCCAACAAGGTCATGTTGAAAGTGCCATTGCCCTCGATTACAGCCCGATGCTGCATAATGGAATCTGCACCAGCTCTCAAGGCAATAGAGCCACCATCAGCATTCATATAACCAGCTGTATTAAGTCTGTGATTTCCAGTCTCATTAAAAATGACACTACCGCCATTCATCGAATACACAGACCATTGATTTATTGCTACATCATCATGTGTACCATAAGCGGAGTTTATATAAGCCTCAGTAGAATTGATGACGATACTTCCGCCATTTGCGCAGACAGGGTAATCAGCATCATGAATTGAAACAATTTCGCTATTAATAGATATAGGGCTTACCCCCCCCCCTACCTTGTGAATATATAGCACTATACATATTGTTCTGATTAGTGCCACTGGGATCCGTTTCTATTGTTAGCGATTTTGTGTAGATGTTAATTCCGCCAGAAGCAAGATTTGTTATTCCATATATCCGGCTTGCATCAGAATCTTTTTGCTGAATTAGAACAGATTCATTATTAATATTTATAGCCCCTGTCCCCTCGTTGTACAAAGCGTGTAAAGTGTCCTTACAGTCACTTTTATCTTGTTTGACAGTGTAAATACTCAGGGTGCCGCCATTGATATTGACGTTGCCGCTATGGTAATCACCATTGACAATCCCACCTTCTCCATACTCAGCGGATTTAGCATACGCTATAAAATTTTTACCCTTTTCAAAATTAAGTGTTAAATCAAAATCTCCATCATTCGCATAGACCGCGCCATAGCTATTAAGTAGAGTCGTATTGTCGTTTAGAGATAAATCTTGCGAGAAATTAAGTCGCAACTCTTCGGCAACGCCCCAATCGTAACCACCCCAGAAATCCATACGAGCATTTGAGATCTCACGATCAACGTTTACAGAAACTACTTTTTTCCCATCAACATCTAATACGGGCACTTCAGTCATTTGGTTGTCTTTTGACCACGTATAGTATTTATTCGTATCCCAATCAACAGCAAGAACTGTGGTACCGGGAGTGGCATTAGATAATCCATTTACCAACAAACGATCAGCGTTAGAGTAAGCGTATGCTCCCTCAAACATAAAAGCTGAAGTTATTGCGATAAAAAGCAGTGATTTTTTCATAGACTCTCCAAAAAAAGAAGAATGAAATAGTCCAACAGAGTTTTCTTTATCACCTAGGCTAGCGGTGATCTAATGCACTGGTCATGCATTGACATCAACAAGGGTTGTCGCTATCAAGCAACAAACCTAAAGTTCTCGAGACAGATCTAACATTTAATTTGCTGAGGTAGCAGCTGTCATACTCTGCTACATGGCGTCTCTTCTTTATAAATATTAACGATAAAAAATAATATGTCAAGTTATGGGAAGCTCTTCAAAACCCCCATCTCTGAGCGATGGGGGAAGCAGTTTTGTTTAAATTGAGGACTCCAGACCAGACGCTGAAAAGCGTCGAAAGTTCCCATGAACGTTAGGCGTTCGATTTTTCCGAATGTTGATGAAATAACTCGATATTTGCCTGCAAATTAGGCAAATCCCATCTTCAAGAGTCAGCTCGCCCCTATGGTGCTCGAGACGAAGCGCGAACCAGAGTCTCAGGGTTGATCAGCAAGGCAGCTTTGGCGGAGCACACCATTTGCGCAAGCGGTAGCAGTTGTATAGTGCAAACAACGTTTGCGCTCGACTGTGATTTTTCGCCAATCCGCGATAACGAACCTTGGCATAGCCATAAATCCTCTTCAGCCAGAGGAAGCTCCACTCAATCGAGCATCGCACCGATGCTTTCGCATGCTCCAGTTGCCGCTTTACGTTCACGCATTCGACGAGCGCTTGACCAAGTTCGCCTCCAAAGTTCTCACTGATTGACAATTCCTTCTTCCATGCACTCGGCTTGGCTGCGATGTACCAGGACACATCCTTGAAAGGAATCGCCTGAATTTCAGTGCGCTTGGCGCAACCGATGTAGCCGGAATCAAGGAAGACCATCTTCTCAAGCCCCTTCAGAAGGTCGCCCAGATGAGTAATATCATGCTCATTAGCCGGTGCGGCGACCGTGCCGTAGATGATCCCGGATTCAGAGCAGGCGGCAATGTGCTCCTTCATCCCGAAATGCCAGGTGTTGGCCTTCTTGCCCGAAGCCATCTCAGGATCTCGAGCGTGAGACTGGTTCTTCGTTGACGACGGCGCTTCGATAAAGGTGCCGTCAGCGGCAACCATTTCAAAAGAACAAGCTCCGGCCTCTACGGCCAGATTTACCGTGCGCTCGAGGAATTTTTGAGAAAACCCATATTGGTCAATGAAATACCTGAAGCGCAGTATCGTCGAGTCTGAGATGAACAGACGTGTGCTGGACACGCGGCAGAAGTTGCGAGCCACCATGTCGCTCGCCAAATATGACTCCATCTCTGGATCAGGCAGGTTGAGAGAGACCTGAAGCAGGTGAACCCGAACCATCGTTGATTGCGGCATGGAAGCTTCGGCCTGCGGCTTAATCCCGGAAAGTCTGAGCATCAGCGTGTCAACGGTCCTGGACGTTCAATTTTGGCAAATTCTGGTACCATATTCCCAAAATTACACGCCCTTTTGGGAATATAATCCCAAAATGTTCCAAACCTGCAGGTTAGCTAATCATGTTCAACTTTCCCTACATTCGCCGCGAGCTCGAAGCCCCCATCTCAAGAGGCACACTCCGCAATCGAGCGGAGCTGATTCTCGGTCCTCGACAGGTAGGTAAAAGTACAATGCTCGATCATCTTGTACAGAACCAGCGTTTCATTAAGCTCACCGGAGAAGATGAGGACGACCTGAGCATCCTTGCAGATCCGAAGACATTTCTCACGCTAACGCAACAATTCCCAAATGTCATCATTGATGAAGCGCAGTTTGTACCGAACATTGGCCGCGTGATCAAGCGCTTAGTCGATAACAACACAACGGACTCGCGCATCTTCGTAACCGGTTCCAGCGCCCTGGACCTTGGTGGCCATCTCAAAGAATCTGCAGCCGGCCGCTTCAATTCGTACAACCTTTGGCCTCTTTCTCTGGAAGAACTTGCCGAACACAGCAGCTGGATCGAAGTCAAGCGTCAAATCAATGATCGCATGATCTATGGTTGCCATCCTGATGTAATCAATGATCCGGCCCATGCCAAAGAGTATCTTCTCGACTTCACGGATTCCATTTTGTACAAGGACCTGTTCAAACTGGCTGAAGTCCGGAAGCCTACCGATCTCACGAAGTTGGTTACGTTCCTTGCAGCTAACGTTGGCTCCGAAATCCGCTACGGCTCCATCGCTTCCGAACTTGGCATTCAAAACAAGACTATCGAACGCTATGTCGATTTATTGGCCTCCTGTTTCATCTTGAAGGTTGTTCCTTCGTGGTCGAGAAACCCAACGGCAGAGCTCAAACTCAGTAAGAAAATCTATTTCTACGACAATGGAATTCGCAATGCGCTATTGAAGAACTTCGCGCCTGTGCCTGCACGCGAAGACAAGGGCGCTCTTTGGGAAAACCTGTTCTTCACCGAACGCTTAAAGCTCCATGCCTTCAGGCGAGACGGCGGAGAAATCTATTTCTGGCGAACCAAAAAGCAGCATGAGATGGACTTTATCGAGATTGTGAACGGCACCATTGCTGCCTTTGAGTGCAAGGCTGGCAACAAAATCAACTCCACCTCAATCAAAGCATTCTCTCGCGCCTATCCGAACATTCCGGTGACAGTTGTCTCCCCTGACAATATTGACCAAGAGCCGGCGGAGCCTGCGAGCTTAGCAAATGCATTTGACGCCCCTCCAAATCCCTGACCGTCCCGACGGTAAGTCTTCAATTTGGCAAATAGTGGGATTATATTCCCAGAATGTTCGGCTTTTTTGGGATTATAATCCCAAAATGTTCCGTTGATAGTCTGATCAGGCCGGGCTTTTGACTTTCTCCCAGCGTCTGATCTCTGGACCACCCTAGCCTTTCTAGCTCTTCGGGGATATCTGTGGGTAAAGGATATCCCCGCTGTCAAGCAATACTCAGGTTCCCGGCGCCGGCGCAACTCAACGAAATGGATCTTTCGTTGAAACTCTTGTATTGGGCGGAGCTAGGAAACGCGCGGTTCTCGCTTGGCTGCCTCAGGCAGTAGCTTCAACACCGTTGCAATATCATGGTCGAGATCGCGCACTCGATTGATCATGAGGTGCAAAGTCTCAGCCACTTCATCGCCGAACAGATCTCGGTTGGCTTCGATCAGCTCATGCAGGGCCTTCTGGTTGAAGGAACCCGTGCGGATTGGGTACCCCCATGCGTGGAGCGTAGCCTTGACATGCACTAGGGTCTTCGTTCGTTGCCCCTGTAATTGGCGATAGGAGGCCTGCAGAGCGAGCAGACGGCATTCTTCGCGCGTCTTCCCTCGGATAGGCGTCAGCCATCGGTCATAGGCTAAATTGAGGATGGCGAATGCGTCATTGAGATCGGTCTTCTGCCCGTTGCAATGATCCTTAACCCACGCCTGAACATGCTTGCCACTGATCATCATGACTTGATGCCCGAGCGCCTCAATATGCTCAGCGATCTGATGAGCACCGCTGCACGGCTCCATGGCAACTAATGTTGGAGCCATGTCGGCTAGAAGCGCATAGAGTCCATCGAAGGTCAGCTTGTCAACGAAGTACGGTTCATCGTGATCATCACCGAATGCGGCAAGGGCTACATCTTCCTTGGCCTTTCGCGGATTCGTGTGGGTAATTCCTGCGCGGAATCGAATCGTCAAACTGTCGTGGAATAGCGCAGGCCGTTAGGCCGAGCATATGCCGCGAAAGCAGATTGACGAGGTGATTCAGCGCAAATAGCCTGTGGTTCGGGGAAAGTAAGGGCGTTAACGCCCGCCTTTCCCCCGAGCCACGTGGCGGCGAACGCCGGGGTGTCGGGGGCGGAGCCCCTGACGGAATGATTCCACTTAGCCATGCACTTACCCACTCAAAGCTGCGAAGAGCCAAACATTAAACCCCGCACTTCCTTCCATGTCCCGCCCCATTTTCTCGTGAGACGACCGGCAGGTTTCGATCCTGCTCGGCGTCGTGCTTTTCGTCTCGAGGGACGCCGACGCGGCCGACCTCGCCCGCCGCGTGAAGACCGCCTTCGA
>ERZ791889.783-NODE-783-length-10306-cov-2.693591_pt1 | contig 10306 bp, 10 predicted proteins | sample MGYA00510156_ERZ791889 | MGnify/ENA primary metagenome ERZ791889 (study PRJEB30046, sample SAMN00792108) | human gut metagenome | study: EMG produced TPA metagenomics assembly of the A metagenome-wide association study of gut microbiota in type 2...
GAGTATAATAAAAATGAAGAAATAGACCAGTTTGAAATACTATCAAAAATAATAGTTTTTGAGATAAATGAATATATAGCTGATGATATAATTCCTAATATAAATAAATATATTGTAGCAATAATGAATAATTATATAAAAGATGTAGTCATAAATGCAAAAGAAATATTAAGTTTTGATAACTTTGAGGCTGAATTTCAACAAAATGTAGAAGATAGTATTAATGAAAAAATAGATTCTGTTATCAGAAATAAAAAACAAGAAAAAAATAGATTACTTCAATGCAAAAAAAATATTGAAACAGCTAAAGAAACTTTATTAAATAGTATAAAATAAAATTGGAGGAATATACAATGTGGTATGATTTTGAAGAAGAAAATGAATTAGAAGAAACAGAATATGAAATTGAAAGAAGAATACGACAAATAATTGTTGAAAACGAAGAAGATGAAAGTTGGAGAATACCAAGAGAAGATGAACTAGATTTTTAAAATTTAGAAATTATCAAATGAAATCTCCAGATACCTTGGAGATTTTTTGTAATTAAATATAAAAAAATGTAATTGAAAAATGTTAGAATTAAATATATTTCACCAAACTACATTGACAATTTTATAAAATAGGTCTATACTTATATTAACGAAAGGAGAAGAAATGAATAGAAACGATATAAAAACTATTATAAAAGAACGTTTTTATGAGAAAGATGTTCAAGAAAATGAAATTGAACTTTTTACCAAATACCATCTTTCTGAAAAAATAGGAGAAAATGAAAAAATTCAGTTAATTGATATTTATAATAGATTAATGAATATTAATAAACAATCATTATCTAAGAAAATTGATACAAAAAAAGTAAAAACTTTAATTATGTTTCTTAGTATTTCACCAATAAAAAATGACAATCAATTAGAGGACCTTTTAGACGAAAATATTTTAAATAAAAATTTAAGAATTTTTGAAAATATAGAAGAATTTATAATTATATATTCATCAGGAAGTGAAAAATTTTTAGATTTATTACAAAAAGAATATGTGGGAATAAAGTTTACTCTAGTATTTGCAGATTTCTCTTTTGGTTATAATAATATTGAGAGAAAAATAACCTATCTTTTGAAAGATAAAACTATAACAAGAGAAAATACTATAATAGATTTAACTTTAGGAATGAAATATGTTTCTATATTCTTTTATAAACTTGCAATAGAAAATGATTTATATGCCATAAACTGGTATATGGAACAATTACCAGTCTATAAAAAAATAGAAAATAGCGATAAATATGAAATTTTAGATAAAAAATTTTTTAAAAGACTTCCATTTACTACAAAATTAAAAGTAATGATAGAACCAAGAAAAGAAAATGCTAAAATTTACTCTAAAATAAATTCAGGAATAAGAAATTTTAATTTTTCATTAGTAGAAAATCTTTATGAAAAAGTTGGAAATAGAAATATGTCAGTATTTTTTAAAGAACTTGCTAAACTTTATTCTTTTGAAAATATGATAAGTTTAGATAGTGATAATTTTTATGAATCTTTAGAGGAGTTTTTTAAAGAGATAACTGATAAAACCACTAAGGATATTATAATTCAAGGAAATATTAAAACTTTTCTCGAACATATGTTTGCTTTAATTTATTATGAGGAAAATTCTCTAGAAGATGATGAAAGCTATTTAGAGCCTAGAAATTTCTCTTGGAAAGAAAAATTTTTAAAACTATTTTCCATAAGTGAAAAATCAGTTGAAGAGAAAGCAGTAAATTTATCTTTTGATAGAAACAAAGTATATTATTATTTTGTTTTAATATTTTTCCAAAACTATAAAAGTAAAAAGTTATACTCGTATGATAGATTTTTATTAAAAATGGTGGAAAATATTTTAAAAGAACTTGGGGAAGAAATAACTGTTTCTAAAGAAAAAATATTAAATAATCCAAAATTACTTTTTGATATAAATATAAGTGAATATCTAGAAAATATGGATACTAGAAATATTTTAACAGAGAGTATAAAGGGAGATTTTTATTTTAAAAATAATATCCTATTTATAGAAAAATTTGGATTATCCATAAATGTAAAAGAGTTTCCTCAGTTAGATTTTATCAGTGGAAAAGGATTTAGAGTTTTATCAGACCTTTTGGAAAATCCAAATGATGATATAAAAGGAAAAAATTTATATGGAAAACTCACTAATATCCCTGGAAAAAATGATTCTATGGAAAATAAAGAAAATAAGAAAAATCGTTTCAGAAGAAATTTAGATAGTGTTAAAAAAAGAATAAAAGATTTTAATGAAAATATAAAAGAGATTGCTAAAAATCAAGAGATAATTATACCAGATATTATTATTTATAAAAAAGAAACTAACAGCGATCCTGATAGCGATTTGCAACATAGTATAAAAATTAATCCTGAAATATATAATCTTATATAAAAAATATTTGGAGGAAAGATGAAGAAGTTTATAATAATGTTGGGAGTATGGTTAGTATTTGGGATTTTGAACTTTCTTTTTATATATTTAAAATATAGAAAAGAAATTAAGATGGCTAAATTTGAATTGGTTCATATTTGTGTGATGTTTGTTATTTTTTGCCTTGCAGGACTACCAGTTACTATAATGGAGATTTTTAACTTATGGGAAGTTGAAGAAGAAAGTGGTGATTCTGATGGAAAGACTAAAGAAGAGTGTATAAAAAAAAGAGTAAAAGAATTAGAAGGAGCAAAAGAAAGTATAAATATATTTTTAAGACATTTTATATAATTGTAGTATTAAAATATTAACTAAACAAAGGAGGACGTACAGATAAATATTTTTATATATTTATCATACAAAATATTATGATAAGGTTAAAAGACAATGAAAAAATTGCACTGGCTGGACTTTTACACGATATTGGAAAACTTTTGAATAGAAGTAATAAGTATTCTAAGTTTTCAAAGTTTGAAAGTAAACAGCATCCTCATCTTTCATCTTGGTTTATAGATTTTTTGGTAGAAAATAATATTATAGATTTTGATGAAGAATTAAAGGAACTTGTACAAAAACATCATGAAGGACAATTTTTTTCTGATGAGATAAACTTAAACACAATCAAAGAAACAAGAGATAATAAGTTTATGAAAAAAATGGGACTTATTGTGGCTCGTTCTGACAACTATTCATCTTTTGAAAGAGTAAATGAAGAAAATAGAGATTTTTCTAAAAAAGATTTTAGAAAAGTACCTCTTGATTCTATTTTTACTAGAATAAAACTTACTAAAAATAATACAAAAGATGAAAAATCAAAATATGGAATATCAACTTTCAATGAGCAAAATATTTTTCCTAAATCTATTGAAGAAAATTCTCAAAATAGTTTAGATATTGTCATTGATAAATTTTTACAAGAGGTAAAAGAGATAAAAGTACAAAACTTTGATTCACTTTTTATAAATCTTTTGGATTTATTAAAAAAATATACTTGGTCATTACCATCTGATACACAAAAAAATATTTGTGACATCTCTTTGTTTGATCATTTAAAAACTACCTCGGCAATAGCTTTGGCATCATATAATTATCATACTGAAACTAACGGAAGTTTAGAAAATACAACTCAAGAATCAATAAAAAAAGATAAAATAGAAAATCATTTTCTTTTAATTGGTGGGGATATTTCTGGTATTCAAAAATATATCTATGCTCTTGAAAATACAGATAAAACTTCAAAAAGACTTCGTTCTCGTTCATTTTTTATAAAACTTTTGTCAGATGTAGGAGCTTATAAAATAGTTAAAGATTTAAATTTAACACCAGCAAATATAATTATTTCATCAGGTGGAAAATTCTATATTCTAGCACAAAATACTGAAAATTCCTTGGAACAAGTTGCAAAAATAAAAAAAGAGATTAATAATTTTCTATATAGAGAGTATCAAGGGGATTTATTTCTAAATTTAGAGTGGCTTGAAATTTCTGGAGAAGATTTAGGAGAAAGTTTCTCTAAAAAATATGATGAACTAAACGATAAATTGGATATTGGAAAAAATAAAAAATTTGTAGATAATATTTTAAATGAAACTATCTTGGAAAATAAAGATTATGGAAATGGTAAAAAAGTCACTCTTTGTAAAATCTGTAATAAATATCTTGTGGAGGATAGTGAAGAGCAATGTGAACATTGTAAAAAAGATGAAGACTTTGGAAAATATCTACCTAGTATGAAGTATTTAGCTTTTTATACAGAGAATTTTTCAGAAATAAAAAAAGATGATAAAACTTTAGAGCTTTTTGGTGTCCTTTGTAAAATTTATACAGATGATAAAATAGAGGGAGAACCTTACATTATAAATTATTATTTGGAAGATGTAAAAAGGAATAGAAATTATCAAAAAGATGTTTATGGTGGATATGCTCCAACAGATGATAAAGGAATTATTAAAACTTTTGAAGATATAGCTAATGAGTCAAAATCAAAAAATCTTGGAATTATAAAAGGGGACGTTGATAACTTAGGACTTATCTTTAGCATTGGAATGAAAGGATTTGAAGAAAAAATTATTGATATAGAAACAGGAGAGGAAAAAAATAAAAAAGATGTAATCTCTATTTCGAGAATTTCAACTTTAAGTAGAATGCTTGATAACTTTTTTTCTTATTGGTTACCAAAAACTTTGGAGACTAAAAAAGATGAGCTTGGTTCAAACTATGTAGTTTATTCTGGCGGAGATGATTTTATGATTGTTTCTTCTTGGGATAATTCCATAAAAGTAGCAAGATTTATAAATGAAAAATTTAGAGATTATATTGGAAGAAATAGTGATATAACTATTACAATGGGAATAAGTATTACGAAACCATCTGAACCAATTTACTATAGTTCTACTTGGGCAACAGAGGCTGAAGAAAAAGGAAAATCTTCTGGAAAAAATGGTCTTGTTGTTTTTGACAGCTATATTCCTTGGGAAGATGTAGAAAAAATATTTGGTCAATCTGGAGTGGCTGAATTTATAAACAGTAATTTTAAAGCAAAAGAAAATGAAAAAAATCTTTATAATCAGGGATTTATTTATAGACTTTTAACTTATACAGATATGGCTGAAAAATATAAAGAATGTAAAAATCCAAAATATTTAAAATATATTTCTGATTTTACTTATGATTTGGCTAGAAATATTGTTCCAAGATTAAAAGAGGAATATAAAAATAATAAAAATTTAAGTTCTAAAGAGATAGATGAAAAGATAAAAAAAGACAGAAGAATTACAGAACTTATGAAATATTTTGGAATAGAGACTATTAATAATAAAGATAATTTTAAATTTTTAATAAATTATATGAGAGTTGTTTTAAATTATGTGGTCAGATTAAATAGAGATGTAGAATAGGGGGAGATTATGTTTAATAATAGAGGACAAAACAATAGAAATAATTATCAAAACAATATTCCTAAAATAGAATTTAATTTTTTTAAAGAGGGATTTTCTGATAAAAAAGGGAATTTAAGAGAGAAACTTATTACTGATGAAGCTGAAGAAATTGCAAAAGCTTTTGTAAATAATAAACTTTCAAATTCTCAACTTAGAGCATTTTTTAATGAAGTAAAAGCTATTAACAACAGACTTAATAATAAAGAGGAAAATTGGGATTCGGTTTATCCAAGTATACTTCTTATAAAATCAAAAATAGAATACAGAGCCAGTAAAGATTCTAAAAAAATGGAAAACTTTAAGGAATTTTTATTAAAAGCTGTGGCATATATTCAAAAAGAAAATAGAGAGGGTAGAGGATATAAAGCTTTTAAAGATTTTGTGATATTTTTTGAGGCAATTGTTGGATATTCATATGGATTAGGTATAAAAGATTAGGGAGGAAATTTTATGAAATTAAAAGAGATTAAAGAGATAGATATTTCAATGAAACTTTTAACAGGAACAAGAGTTGGAGGAAATAATGATATTATTGAAATTGGCGGAAACGATAGTCCAGTTGTTAGAAATCCACTGACAAAAGAGTTATATATTCCAGGTTCATCTATAAAAGGAAAAATGAGAATGTTAATGGAATGGACTGAAGGAAAAATTCTTTCTAGTGGAGATGTTCATACTTGTTCTAATAAAGATTGTCCAATTTGTAGAGTTTTTGGAAGAGGGGCTAAGGATAGTGATGTAGCAAAATCTGGTCCAACTAGAATATCTGTAAAGGATGCTTATCTAACAGGGGAAAGCAAAAAAGAATTGGAAAAATTAAGAGATACAACTGGTCTTGATACAGAATGGAAATATGAAAATAGTATCAATAGACTTACTTCAAAAGCTAATCCACGTAACTCTGAAAGAATTCCTGCTGGGACAGAGTTTAATTTTAAAATAACTTATAAAGTTTTGGATATGAATGATGGTGTTGATGATGAAAAATTATTTAATGAAGTTGTTTTAAGAGGATTGAAAGGACTTTTAATAGAAGGAATCGGTGGAGGAGTTTCTCGTGGAAATGGACAGATAGAGTTTACAAAATTAAAAGTTAATGGAGAAGATTATTTAGAAAAATTAGAGAATATTAAACTAAGCTAGAGAGGTGAAAAATATGTATGATACATATCTTTGGAAAATAAAACCTCTTTCATCACAGATGACTTTATGGCAAAGCGATACAATCTATGGTCATCTTCTATATGGAGCTAGTCTTTTATATGGAGATGAGTTCGTAGAAAATTTAATAAAAGAGTTTGAAGATATTCCGCCTTTTATAGTTTCAGATGGATTTATAGATGGAATGTTACCAATGATAAATAAAGGTGTGATAAAAAGAAGTGATACAGAGGAGTTTTCAAAAATCTATGGACAAAATCAAATTGAAACTGTTAAAAAATTAAAAGAGATAAATAAAATAAAAAACATATCTATTGAAGATTTCAACAGACTTAGAGAAGGAGATTTTAATAAAAAAGATTTTATTGTAGAAAAATTAATAGAATCTAAAAATTTGAGCGATTCTTCTGATAAAGAGTCCCAAAAAAATAAAAAAATTGAAACAATCTCTATAATTCATAATAGAATAAATAGAATTAGTGGAAGTACTGGAGAAAATGGGATTTTTCCTCAAAAAGAGATTTTTATAAATGGAGATATTTATGTTTTTATAAAAGTTAGAAAAGATTTTGACTTAAAAGTTTTGGATAATTTTTTAAATTTTATTGAAAAAAATGGTTATGGTAAAAAGACAAGTTCTGGACACGGAGCAATAGAAAGAATTTCTTTTGAAAAATTTGATAGATTTAAAGAAATTAAAGATGCTGACGCTTTTATTACTTTGTCAAATTATATTCCAAAAGAGTTTGATTATGAAGAAGCCATTTCTGCTACTCCACTTATAAAAAAAGGAAAAGTTTATCAATATATGGAGTTTCCTTTTAAAAAACCTTTTGGTTGTTTTATGGCAGGGTCATTATTTAAAAAATCTCAAAATAAATTTTATGGAAAAGTTTTAAGAAATGTTCACATTGATAAAAAAATTGTTCAAATTGGGATACCATTTACTTTGGAGGTGAAACTATAATGAGAAAAGAGAGAAAAATTTATAATTGTACTTTAACACCTCTTACTCCTATCCAAGTGGGAAATGGAAACCAAATCTATCCATATAATTATGTTATAAAAAATGGATTTTATTATAGAATAGAGTTAAGTGAAATTATTGATAAGTTTCCTAGTAAAATAAAAGAAGAATTTATAAGACTACTTGAAAATAATAATATGATAAAAATTAGGAGTTTTATTTTTGATAATTATAAGAAAGAGTATGGTTATCTTTATAAAGCTAAGATAGATAAAAATGTAGAAGATTTTTATTTAAAGAAAATAAAAGGTGTAGAACTTAAAAACGAGGAGAATCAACTTATAATAGAAGAGTTTATAGGAAATCATATGGGAAAATTTATTCCCGGTAGTACAATTAAAGGAGCTTTAAGAAATGGTTTTCTTTTTGAAGAATTTAAAAAAGATGGTTATTCTTATACTCTTGATAGAGAAATTGAGGATAGACGTGGAAGAAAGATACCAACAGCTCCATTTGTTCTTAAAAATATAGATAAAAAATATGAAAAAACTGAATCAGATAAAAGAGAAGCTAAAATTTTAGGACTTGATAAACTTGAGCCAAAGATAGACCCTTTTAAAAATCTTATAGTGACAGATACTGAGATTTGCGATAACCTAATAAAAATCAAAAAAATAGAAAGAGTATCTATAAAAGAAAAAAAGGGAAATATGTCAATGAATAATTTTGAAATTACAAAATCTCTTTATTCTGACAATGAAGAGAATAATCTATCCTTTAAAATCATTATAAATGAATATGATATTTCTGAGGAATTATTAAATACTTTATTAAAAGGGAATATTGTAACTAACAAAAAAAATATCTACTTAGAAAATATATTTAAACACTTAAATTTAAAAGCAAAGGCAATTCTTAAAGAAGATATAAAGTTTTTTGATAAGGCTGGAGAGATAAATCTTACTAAAATTTCAAAAAAATTATTGGAACAATTAGAAAATTTAAAAGAAAATGAAGCTCTTATAAGATTTGGAAGAGGAGCAGGATTTAATTCTACTACTCTTAATTTGGCAAATAATAGTGATATGGTTTATACTAGAGTTATTTCTGATGGTTGTCCTATTGGTTGGGCACTGATTTCTTATAATAAGATATAATAAATTATTAAAAGGCTATTGTAAACTACAAAATACAGTAGCCTTATATAATATGTAATTAAGATAATGTGAGGTGAAAAATTGATTTGTAGTTTTACTATTAGCTTAAAACCTTTAGAATTTGGAAAAAAAATTTTAAAATACAACTTAGATAAAGATATTTTTTCTATTTTTTTAGAAGAGGGAGTTACAAATGAGGAACTAAAAAATTTATCTATCTCTAATTTTTTAACAAAAGATAAATTTATAGGAGAAAGAAACTATTCAATAAGAATCTCTTCAATTAGCTCTGAAGTTACATTGAAAATATTAAAAATCCTTTTTTTTAAAAGAATGTATAATGAAAAAGTTATTATTTATGAAACAGAGTTTTTGATATCCAATGTATATCATAATAATAGATATTCTGACCAGTTTGATTTGGAAAGTTTTTTGGAGTTACCACTTTACCAAGAAGTTTCAATAAATTTTCTTACTCCTACTTTTTTTAAATTTGGAGATAGATTTTTCGAAGAATTGAAAATAGAATATTTCTTTAAAAATATATCTACAAAATTAAAAAAAAGCTCTTTAAACGATAAGAGTTTGGTTAAGGAAAATATAGATTTTAAAAATATTATTCTAAAAAAAATATCTTTAAAAAAAGTTGATATAAAAACTTTTAAAACAAATGGATTTGTAGGAGAGGTTCATTTTATTTTTAATGAGGATAATGAGGAAAAACTTAGATTTTTAAATTTATTAGTTTATTTTTCAAAATTTTCTTGTGTAGGGTATGGATGTGAAAAAGGATTTGGACAAGTAGAAATTAGTTTTATGAAATAAAAATGCCTTATAACGTAATAATTAAGATATAAGATGAGGAGATAATTTATGAAAATAGTAGAAGTTTTTTTTAAAACAGAAAGAAAATTTAGTAATAAAGATGCTGAAAAATTAAGAGGATTTATGGGAAATTATTTTAGAAATATTTTAGAATTTCATAACCACTTAGATGAAATAACTTTTAATTATCATAGCTCTATTATACAATATCGTATTGTAAATGAAGAACTATCAATTTTGGGAATAAATAAAGGAGCTGATCTTCTTTTAGAAAATTGTCAAGAAATAACTACAGTAGATATTAATGGAGAAAAAATAGAGGTTACCCCAGAGATAAAAATATCTTTTCCAAAAATAGAGATAAAAGATGAGCCTATTTATAAATATAAATTTGATTCTCTTTGGTTTGCTTTAAATTCTGAAAATTATAAAAAATATTTGAAAGGAGAACTCTCTTTAGAAAAACAACTTATAAATAATATTCTTGAGTTTTTAAAATCAGCTGAAATCTGGATAGAAAAAAAAATTATAGTTAAAGGAGAATTTAATCAAAAATCCATCTATCAAAAAGATACAAAAATTATTGGTTTTTATGGAGAGTTTTATACCAATATTAATCTTCCAAATAATATTTCTTTAGGAAAGAGAAAAAGTATAGGACTTGGAAGAATAAAAAAATTAGGACTAGAAAAATAAAAGAGAACTTTTACGTTCTCTTTTCGTTTATATATCTTCTTCTATTAAATCTTTTTTCTTTAGGTAGTTAGCTATATATACAAATG
>ERZ791889.790-NODE-790-length-10176-cov-4.106709_pt1 | contig 10176 bp, 5 predicted proteins | sample MGYA00510156_ERZ791889 | MGnify/ENA primary metagenome ERZ791889 (study PRJEB30046, sample SAMN00792108) | human gut metagenome | study: EMG produced TPA metagenomics assembly of the A metagenome-wide association study of gut microbiota in type 2...
TATTTTTATATCTTCATTAAATAAAAATTTATCTTGGACAATAATTTTTCCTAATACTTGCCCACCTACAGAGCCCCCGCTTGATATTTCAATATTTCCATCAGTATTATCAAAACTACCATTAATATCAATAGTTCCTTTAATAATATGTTTTGAGTCTGCATCTGCTTTTAATAATTTTTTATTTATTTTATCACTTTTAGTTCCGTTGTTTACATCTATATTAGTTATTCCATCAAAAGTTACAGTACTGTTTTTAGTTAAACTTGAAACATAGACATTTGCTCCTTCTAAATCAATAATGCTGTTTCCTGTAAAATTAATCTGAGAATTATTGTTTCCAATTATAGCTATTGCTCCTGTAGAAGAAGTGTCTAAAGTATTGCCTTTACTATTTGCTCCAACTTTAATAGTCCCGTTATTATTTTCAAGAGTAGAATTTTCTAAGTTAACCCCTATACTATATTCATCCATATGGCTGAAAGATAATAGCCCTAAATCTAGTACAGCACCATTTCCTATTAATTTTAATTCTACAATATCTCCATCTTTTAACTTTGCTTTTGTATAATCTCTTTCTACTTCAATTATTCCTGTATTTAATAAAGTCCCGTTTGTCAGATTTACTCCATATTTTTTATGTTCTCCTATAAAGTCAGCTCCTAGTAAGTCTAATCCTACTCCTGTATCTATATTATTATCTCCAGCTTCAAAAAGGTCTCCTCCAACAAAAATAGTTCCATTATTTGTAATGTTTGTTCCTGTACTTTTTATGGCAGAAGTATTTCTATAATAGCGTATTCCTAAATTAGCAACTTCTGCATCTATAATTTTAGTCATTTTAGGATTTATGTCTCTTCCTGCTTCTATTTTTCCAGAAATATTATTTTCTACACTTCCCCCTATCATATTAAGTATATTTTTCTCATACTGAGCTTCTGCATATTTTAATATTCCGACCTCAACAACATTTAATCCTTCAATTCTATCTCCTGAGTCTGTTATATTTCCACTGTTTATAACTTTTGAATTAGAAGCTGAAACTATATTTTTTTTATAATTAGCATATCCTCCTGTAATAGAGCCTCCTAATCCAATACCATTAGACGATAAATAATGAAGAAGTCCTCCACTTGAAATTGTTCCATTTTCTCTATTATTTAAAGTGCTGCTGTCTAAATTTATTAAAGTGTCTATTCTCTTTAAATTATTATCTATTCCTCCTATTGCCACTGAAATAAATTTACTGTCACTTTCAAAATTTGTACTGCTGATATTTCCGCTGTTTGTTATTGTACTGCCATTTTCTGCCCAGAAAGCTGTTTTTTGTGGAGTATCTCCATTTTTATCAATTTCATAAGTATTCCAATCAACTTCAACGCTGTCTATTCCGCTTACAAATACTTCTGTTTTTCCTGTTAAATAATGTTCTGAATTTTCTTTATCAGTAAAACTTGGAAGTTCTGCCAAGGCATTTACATTTGCCAAAATCATTCCCAGTAATATAAATTTTAATCTATTGCTCATTTTCTCTCCCTTTTTCTTAATTTATTATAGTAACATTTACAACTGTCTGTCCTGTATATTCTCCTACAGTACTGTCTTTAGGAACTGTTACAATTCCGTTTAAGTTATAAACTCTTATTAATTTATCTGCAGTTTGTCTTTCAGAAACTTTTTCAGCTTTTAATCTGCTTACTTGTAATTTTTTAGTAGTATCTTGAGAGCTGTCTGCATTTGTTAAATATATCTCTGTTTCTCCCATCTGATTGTTGTTTGGAGTTACAGAGAAATCATTAACTTGGTGTCCTATAACAGTAACATAAGTATAACCTTCTCTTATAATATCAGTTCCGTTTGTTTTTTCTTTAAGATTTATTTTTCCAAAATCTAAAATATTATTTTGAATTTTTATCTCTATTGAAGAACCTGCTGTTCTGAAGTTTAGAGGTTTATCCATTATTAAATTTTTTCTCAAAGGAGATGCTGATGTATTTTCTAAACCTATTGTCAGAGTATGATAATCATTATCATTTTTAAATATTTGATATTCAGTTCCTGTAGTTAATTTTTTATATTCTTCAGGAGAAATTTCAAATTTTAAACTGTAGTGTTCAGGTCTTGCTGTCTCTGCTAAATCTGTTGTTTCAGGCATTGTAATATTGGTTACATTTTCTGTTCCTTTTACCAATTTTAATTTTCCATTTATTATTGTTGTATCATCTCCCACAGGTTTTGCAATAACATCAACGGCACTGTTTAAATCAAGGTCTTGCGATTGCATACATTCAATAATACCTTTAAATCTTGAGTAAAATCTGAAATTTGTTCCTAAGTCAATTAGAACATTTTCTGTTACATTTTCTTTTAAATTTTCTATCCCTGTTCCAACTTGTCCCTCTTTGTTTTCAACAGTAACTCCGTTTTCTACAGGAGCTAAAAATCCATAGGCATTTGGCTCAAATTCATCTATTTCAATATTTAATTTTTCATATCTTAGTACAGTTCCATTAGTATCTTTTCCAACAAGATAGACAACATCATTTACTCTGTTTCCGTCATATCCTGAATGTATTCCTATTTCTATATTTTCAGGTTCAAACCCCATGATATAATATGAAACTTTATTCGGAGTAGCTGTAATTTGCTTTATTTGAGGAGATATTTTACCAATTGAAACTCCTTTTTCATTATAAACTTCGTAAATAATTTCACCTGTTTTATAAGGCTGGGCATTTTTAACTTCCCACCAAATTTTTTTATCAGAATGATTATATGAATGGTTTCCTGTGGTAATTACTTCTCCGTTTTTAATAGCTCCAAAAGTTACTGTTCCCCTAGGATAGATTCCAGTACCTAATGGTTCATGTTCTGCCATCATAGGATTTAAAAATCTTATTGTTGCATTTGAAGTAAGCTTATTTAAAATAAATTCAACATCAACTTCTTCTATTTTCAAATATTTTTTATTAACTGTATCTACATATCTCAAGAAGAATTTACCTTTTTCTCCTACAAAATAATTTCCCTCTTTGACACCGAATTTTAAATTTCTGCCGTCAAAATTTATTGTCACGGTGCTTTTTCCTATTGGTACTTCACTTGTCCAGCTGTTTCCTGAAATTATTTTTCTTCCCATTTGGTCAAGAAGATATATTTCTGTAGTATCTTGAGGAATTTCACGGTTTCCTGTTATTTCTCCCCAAGTTCCTGTATATCCTGAAATAGTTCCGTCAATATAATCTATCCAACCTTTATCAGCTGTTAAAGGCATTTCGTCATTTTTGAAATTTATTTTAATTTTGTTATATTTTTCAGTTGTAACAAGCCATAATTCAGAAACAGTTTTTAAAAATTCTCCTGTGTCAGCTTTTACTCCTATCTGTAATGGCTCTTTATTGTCAGCAGTGAGAATATGATATTTTCCTCCGCTGACAAGTTTTTCTTCCTCGCTCGGAGTAAGTGTCAGATAAACATTTCCTTTTCTTGCACTTGTATCTTCTCTGCTTGCTCCTCTTACTTGATTGTCTACACTACCATTATCTTCAATAGTAAGAGTTCCTTTTAAAGTATATTCTGTCCCCTCTTTTTTTAGAATAACATCTTGAGTAAGAAGCCTTACACTTACTCCGTCTCCTCCGTTTTGTGTGTAAGTAATTCTTCTGTCCAGAGATTTTAAACCTGTGCTTCCAAGTAAAATTTTTCCATTTGGAGCAGAAAAGATTTCATATTCTTTTTCAAATTTTGCATTTTTTCCTATATCTAAAGTTTTATCCAGATATACAGTACCATCAAAAGCAGGCAATTTTACTGTATAATTATAAACTTTGAAAACTTCATTTGTATCTTTGTTAAAGTGCTGTACTTTTACATTATAATTTCCGCCAATAAAATCATATTTATCTACACCAAAAGCTGTAGATTTATCTGTTCCTCCAAAATATTTCCACATAAGATTATTTTTCTCTCCTGCTCCTAAAATAGCTGTAAGAGAACTTCCGTTGCTTCCTGTATTTCCTTCATATCTATTAGTTCCACTTGTAATAAGAATTCTATGTTTTCCAAGCATATTTCCATCATAATCAACAGGATTATTTGCTTTAATCCAAGGATTATTTATAGAATAATTACTTCCATTTGAAGAAAGTGTTTTTGTCTCATCTGTTCCTATTTTTACTATACCTAAATATGTATCATCTTTTTCGTATTCTACTATAGGATTTGAAATATCTATTGTGGTATCAGTAGTTTCCACTGAAAAAGCTGGAATAGAAAGATTTATAGTTTGAGTTGCTATTATTTTATCTCCAAGAGAACCTAATATACCTTCATGCATATGTTCAATCGTAATGGTTTCATTTATAGCATTTCCATTCCAATTTGTAAAATCTAGGTCAAAATGTATTTTTGAACTGTTTTCAAGTGTATAAATTCTCATATGTCCATTGGCAATATTAAAGCTTAAATCAAATAATCCTTTTGCTAAATCTTGATATTTTTCTTTCCCTGTATCACCATTTCCAAATGAAATTTTTATTTTTTCAACTTCTCCTGTATCATCTATATATTTATCAGGAACAGTTATCTTTACAAAATTTGGATTTTCTATTTTTTTTCCATCAAAAGTTCTTGTAAAAACAACTCCTGTATCTGTTACATTGTAAGTTCCTAGAATTTCTTTAGTATATAATATTTTAGTGCTGTCAAAAGTTATATTTCCATTTCCTGCTTCTATAGCAAAAGTAGAAATTTTATTTTTAAAACTTCCTCTATAAATATTTTTTACTTTATAGCTCCCATTTTCTACAACATAAATATACACACTTTTAAGTGTGCTTCTGCATTTTATTACAAGATATCTTTTTCCTTCTTCAATCCCGTTTTCTTTGTTTCCTTTTATAATTTGATAATTAAAATTTGATGAAGACTTAACTTCTTTTGTAAGATATTTTTTTATATTATTAATGCTTTTTCTTCCATTTGTAGTAGAAATAGATGGTATTTCGTCAAGAGTTTCAGAAATATATATTAAATCATTTTCATTTAATTCTTGAGGAAGTTCAGCATAAATAATCTTCTGTTCAACATCAAAATTCATAGGAAGTTCTTTTGTCTTAAGCTTAGTAACTCCTATGGTCATTTTTGCAGGTTCTCTTCTTCTTTCATTAAGATATATTTTTGATTCTTCATCAGAAGAAAAAGAAAGAGAAGACAAAAATATTAACATCATACATAAAAATAATTTTTTTAAGCTTCTCATTCTGTTTTTTCTCCTTTTATTTTTTCTTCTTCTTTTTCATACACAGCTATCATTAATGGCATAGCCCCCTTATATTCTCCTTCCAGCATAGCAGGGTCTATTCTTCTTTTAGCTATTTTTCTTTTATCTATTGTGGCAAAACATCTTATAAGTGTTGTTTTACTTTTTATCTCAAATTTCTCAAACTTTTCTTCAACACAAAAATTTTCAACAGGTATAGCATTTTTCCCATTTGTCATTAAGCAATTTTTAACACAAGTAAGCTCTATAATTTTTCCAAAATCCTCTTCATCAGCAGTAATCTCTATTATCCCTTCACCTGCTATATTCTGCCCAATACTTCTTGTATTTAACTGTTTAAATCTCATTTGTTTATGAATTTCTGCTTTTATTTGACCAAAAGATATAATAGAAATCAAAATAAAAATTATAAATATATTAAGTTTTTTCATATGTCCCCCTAATCGTGAGTTTCCACAGTTATATAAATTATTTTTTGATGATAACCTTCTTTTGAAATATTTTTTCCTTTTATTACAACCTTGTTATCTTTTTCTATTTTAGAATTTATAAATTTACTGGAATAAATATATGTATCGTCTTGTCCATCATCATCTATATCTATTTCTGTTTCAGTGAAATTTAATTTATAAAAGTCTCTTTTATCTGGCTCTTTATTCATTTCTATCTCAAAAGGAACTTCAATTTCTTGGTCATCTATAACCATGGCTTGAATTTCAACATCAGAAATAATTTCCAGAGGGACAACAACTTCAACTTCCATTCCCATAATAATAGTTTTAGTTTCAAGAGGTCTTTTTATAATTTCTTCCCCTTCTTGTGTTCCATCTCCTGCTGGCTGACTTGGGATAGCAGGAAGCAGAGGAATCATAGGAATAACAGGTGCTTTATCTTCAGCACCTGTTACATTAATTGTCATAAGTATCATAAGTATTCCTAATAATTTTTTCATTAATTATTTCCCTCCTCCAATACGAAGTTATATTCAATATCTCCATGATTTTCATCAGTATAATTTAATTCCATCTTTGTCCAGTAATCTTTTATTTTAAAGTCATTTCCTTTATAGCTTAAAGTTATATCGTAATTTCCTGGTACTATATCATAAAGATAAAATTGTCCTTCATAATCAGGATGGAATACTTTATAAAAATCTTGTTCTTCATTTGTTACTGTTATTTCTAACTCAGCTAGAATTAAATCTTCTTCTCTTCCATCCACTCCTGTAATATCAATATTTCCTGTAAAGAATATCATAGGTTTTACAGGAATATATGCTGTTATTTCAGAGCTTCCTGTACCCCTTACTTTTATAATATTTGAATCTGTTTTGAAACTTGGACGCTCACTAGAAATTTTTAATTCATAGTCTATATAACTTGGGATTCCATAAATATATCCTATTCCATCTTCATTAGTGACTACACTTCTGTCTCCAAATTCAACCAGCACATCTGATACAGGAAGTTCTCCTTTATCAAATTTATTATTGTTGTTTCCATCAATGAATGCCACAGTTTTAATTATTGCATTTTCTAATGAGTTCATATTTTCTTTAGGATTTTTTAAGTTAAATACTCTGTCTATTCCTGCATAAATTTTTCTCTCTCTATTGTTTTCAAGAATAGTTCCTAATTCAAACCAGTTATCTAATTTCAATGTAAATTCAAAAGTATATATTTCTTTATTCTCTTTATCATATTTAAAGCTTAGAGAGTATTCCATTACATCACTCCAGGATTTATTCATTACAGTAAATTCTCCAGTATAATAACCATTTTCATCCCAGTCATTTTCAAGTTTTGCTATAACACTGTTAAATCCTGTGTAATAAAAATCAAGCCCATGAACAATTTCTCCAGCTTTATTTTTTTCAATATCATAACTTGTAAGCAGAGATTTCCAAGTATCACTAAATTCCAAACCATAATAATAATCCCTTTCAGTTTCTTCATTGTCATGAAATTTTTTTGTTTCTGAGTTATATATTAAAGATATAGAATCTGTTAAGTCATATTCTAAATCAAGATATTTCTCTTGCTTTGCATCATAGTATTTTCCATTTTCATAATGCTCATAGTCTATGTGAAACTTTTTGATATCTGCATCAAGCATAAATTTATGCTGCCAGTTATATTTTTTGTCAATGTATCTGCTTTCTTCCTCTTGATAAGAATTTTTAGCTGTATTCAGTCCTTTTGTAAATTCATAGTCAAAAGTATATGGATTTCCATAAAACATATTTGAATAAATGAATTCTGTACTGACTGTTCTTTCAGAAATATATTCTCCTTCAAGAAGTGTAGGAGTCTGATTATATCCAAAACCTAAAGTTAAGTTATTAGTATAACCATAGTAGATATTCCAATCTGACTCAGTTCTATTTGCTTCTTTATTTTCTCTTATATAGATATCATAACCAAATTTTCCTTTTTCTTGTTGGTTATAATCTTCATTAATCTTAATAGTTCTTTCATAAATTTTTCCATCAGGAGCATATATTTTAATTAAAAATTCTCTTCCGTCTTTTAAAAGAGTGTTGGCAAAAACAACTTGTCCATTTTCTTCATATTCTATTTCTATAGGAATTCCGTTATATAATAATTCTGCACGGCTTCCAAGAGGAACATCTTCTCTTATAATATATTCTCTACCATTATCAAAGAAACCTCTGTCTTTTTTAAAAGTCAGTCCTTTCTCTTTTTCCTCGCCATATAATCCAATTTCTAATTTATAATCTTCTAATAAATCTGAATAAGTAATTTCAAAGTCTCCAAATTTATCTTCTTTCAAATCATAATCTGTAATCAGATTTCCATAAAGGAATGAACCGCTGTATTCCAAATATCCATCCCAATATAAGCTCTTTTCAGAATTTTCACTGTTATCAAGAGTCTGTTCAAGGTTTACTCTTACATTACCTGCATCTATTAATTTTCTTTCCCCTTTGTAATAAAGAGTATTTTTTAATTTTTTATTAAGAAGCTCCTGTTCTTTTGCATCTATAATGAAACCTATTTCCTCAGGCAGAGTGAAATTAGGCATAATATTCAAAGTTAAATTTTCTTCATCCCATCTGCAGTCTTCTAAGAAATATTCTTTAAAAATATTACTGTTTAAATAATATTCTCCTCTTTCAAAAAAATAATCTTTTTTCACTTGAAGTTTAGTAAAGTCTATTTCTTTTTTATTATTATTTTCTCCCAATAAAAGAATTATTTTCTTTTCATTTTTTTCATAGTTAGTAAACCCTATTGATTCAAAAAAGTTAAATAATGAAAGGTAATATTCACCATTTTCATTAATTACAGGATAGGAAAAATTGCATACCTGTCCTTTTACTTTTAATGTATATATCTTTTCTCTTTCATTTTTCTCTTCTTCAAAATACATCATTTCATCAGAAATAGAAAATGTGGAAAAATCTTTTCCATAAAGATTTATTGCATTTAATAATAATAAAATTGCTAATCCTACCCTTTTCATAATTCTCCCTATTTATAATAAAAGGGGTAATGCACGGTTACCCCTTTTTAATGATATTTAATTAAAGTAAATTAGTTTGTAGTTACTGTAACTTTTAATTCAGTTTGTCCTTCATATACTCCAGTTGCTACAGGATCATTTTCAGTTTGGTCATTGTTTGCATCTTTCCATTCTGCAGGTTTTAAAGTTCCATTAATTCTTCCTGTATGAATAGTTCCACCATTAGTTAATGTTGTGTCTACTGTTCCAACAGAATATTTATCTAATTTTAAATTAGCTGTCATAACATTGTCTTTTTTTAATGAAGAATCAAGATTTGTTAATTCTACATCAGTAGGATTAGCTGCAGTTGATTGTCCTCCTAATGTTAAATCTAATTTTGTAAAGTTAGCAGTTGTTCCTGTAGATTGAATTTTAAAATCTACATAAGCATTTTTATCTGTTGTTTGAGATAATGAAATTTTTTCAAAATCTAATAGGATAGGTCTTCCATTAATGTCAGATATTATTATTTCGTCATCAACTATTTCTGCTCTTACTTTTACAGGTGCATCTGCAGTTTTTGTTGCTCCAAATGCTGTTGCCCCTACAGCTAATATAGCCATAGCCATTAATAATTTTTTCATAAAAATCTCCTCCTAAAATTTATAATTTTTTAGCCTTTTACATTTATATATAATCCCTAAACTATCGTGCATTATAACTAGGGAATATATTACTTAATTAATTTATCTTTAATTTTTTAAGAATTTTTTTTGTTTCTGTATCTGTAATAACAATTTCTTTAACTACTGCATCTTTAGGAATTCTTTGAATTTTGTTATCAACCATTACAATTCTATTTTTTAAAATTCTCATTTCTCCAACAGGATAGAAAAGATTTTTTCCTACTCCAACTTCAACTTTAATTCTAACAAGTCTGTTGCTTTTATTTTCTATATCCATTTTAAGATATGTTCCATCCTGCTTTTTTACTATTACAGGAAGATTAGTTTTTACCTCAGGAGTTTTATCTCCAACATAACCGTAGATTCCCATATTTAGATTAGTCATTACCATCATTCCTGCTCCAATAGCATCATTAAGTTCTCCTTCAAGTTTTGGAGCACTTACTTGTCTTATATTTAAGAACATTCCATAATCTCCTTCTGGTGTTCCTTTAGGAGCTTTTATATAAACTTTAAAACTTTTACTTTCAGCTGGCTTAACTGTTACTATCTTAGGATAAATTTCTGCCCAGCTGTCCATATTTTTTACTTCTCCTGTCTTATTGTCTAAAGCCAGAGCTTCTATTTTATATCTCATAGGAATATTTGTATTATTATGAAGAGTAAATTCTTCATAAGCTCCTGCCCCTATATTTTTATCTAAAGTTGTTGGAGATATATTTATATATCCAAAAGCACTTA
>ERZ791889.791-NODE-791-length-10175-cov-3.671542_pt1 | contig 10175 bp, 9 predicted proteins | sample MGYA00510156_ERZ791889 | MGnify/ENA primary metagenome ERZ791889 (study PRJEB30046, sample SAMN00792108) | human gut metagenome | study: EMG produced TPA metagenomics assembly of the A metagenome-wide association study of gut microbiota in type 2...
CAGCATCATCTGGTTTTGGTATCTCTTTCATTCCTAAAAATTTTTGTACCATTAATTGTACCTGTTTCTTTTCAGCTTTTCCATAACCTGTAATACCTATCTTCACTTGAAGAGGTGTATAACCTTGTATCTTAACTTTATTTTGTTGCCCACATAGTAAAATTACCCCTCTAGCCTGCCCAACAGATATAACAGTTTTATTATTTTTGAAGTAAAACAGCTCCTCAACTGCCATATGCTCTGGGGAGTATTTTTTTATTAGCTCTATAAGCTGTTCATATATTTCACAAAGCCTCTGCTCCATTGGCAAATCTTTATCTGTATATATACAACCATAATCTACAACATTGTATTTTCCCTTTTCAAAATCAATTACCCCATAACCTACAATAGCAGTTCCTGGGTCAATTCCAAGTACTCTCATCTTATCACTTCTCTCTATTTTTTATCTATTCAATCATAACATTTTTATCTATTTTTTTCAATATAAGTTATTGATGGTTATTTATAAGCAATAAAAAATGTACCCATTAAGAGTACATCTTTTAATTTTTATTTTTCTTTCTTAAAAATTGGATTGCTTATAATCTTCACTATCAATGGAATTACCATAACTATCCAAACAATAGGCTCTGATATAATTATCCCAAAATATTTCAAACTAGGAACTAAAAATATAACTACTGCCACTTTACCAATTAGCTCTAACCCACTTGAAACAATTGGTGTTACATGATCACCTATCCCTTGCATAGCATTTCTCAATATTGAAATAGCTGCTGGTACAAAATAAAAAACACTGTTTATCTTTAAATATTTTTGTGAAGTTTCAATAATCTCTCTATTTTCTGTTCCAGTTACTAAATATATTAATTTTGGTGCTATTGTATAGCTTAAAATAATTACAAAAACACCCCACACCCAAGTTATAAATAGAGCTTGCCATATACCTTTTTTAATTCTCTCTGGTTGTCTAGCCCCTCTATTCTGTCCACAATATGTTGCCATTGTCACTCCAAAAACTGAAAAAGGTAGCATAAAGAACTCAGTTAATTTTCTACTAGCTGTATGAGCTACAATTATATTTGTTCCAAAGGTATTTATTGCAGTTTGAAGAGCTAAAGTTCCAAAGAAAACTAAAGACATCATCATTCCCATTGAGAAACCAGAGGAGCAAAGTTTTTTTAATAGATCTATCTTTATAAGAAAATCACTTTTTTTAACACGGAACATTGGATATTTTTTCCACATATATATAATACAAAGTATCACAGAAAAAGCTTGTGATATAACAGTAGCCAATCCAGCTCCCCTTACTCCCATATTAAGCTTTAATATAAAGTATAAGTCTAAAAATATATTTAATCCACAAGATATTATTAAAAACATTAAGGGAGCAAAGGTATCACCAATAGCTCTTAAAACTCCTGCAAAGGCATTGTAAAACATAGTTGCTGTTATTCCTACTAAGATCACTTTAATATACAGACTAGATTCTCCATATAATTCTGGTGAAACATTCAATATATTTAAGATATTATCTAAAAAAGTTAAGCTTAATATTGATATAGCAATAGAAAGTATAACCCCTAATAGCAATGTTCCTGCAATAGTTTTCCTTATTTTTTTCTCATCCTTTCTTCCAAATTGTTGTGCCACTATAATAGCAAAACCATTTGTCATTCCAGATAGAAACCCTATCAACAATGTACTTATTGAGGTTGTTGCCCCTACTGCTGCCAAGGAAGTTTCCCCTAAAGTACTTCCTACAATTCTTGTATCTGCCAAACTATAAAAAAGTTGAAAAATATTTCCAAAACAAACAGGCAAAGCAAATTTTAGCATCTGTTTAGTTGGATTTCCAGTTGTTAAATCTATCATCCTATCCCCTTTAAATTTTATTTTGTTATCACAATTTATTATTATATAATAAATCTCAATTATTTTAAATAGTTTTTTATATTAATATAAAAAGAGCTATCACATTTTTTGCAATAGCTCATCTTTTTATTTACCCTCTATTTTTCTATGTATTCTTTCAATTATCATATTGTATCTAATTTTAGATATAGAGGCATTATTTTCTAAAATAGAGTAGTATTTTTCAGCCTCTTTATATTTATCAATAGCCTTTCTCATATCTCTATCATCTAAAGCATTTCTTTTGATCTTATCTCCAGAAAGCTCTGCCTTTACTCCCTTTAGAACAATATCATTCATCTTAATTTTATGATTTAGCATCTCAATAGTCTTAAGATTTTTAGTACTTTTTAAAGCACTTGTATATAGTTTTAGAGATTTATAATATTTGAAATCACGAAAAGCTTTATTTGCCATTCTTATTATTTCACTTGTATTTTTATATTTAACAACACTTTCAATATCTAAAGCCTCTTTATAAGCTATCTCCTCATATAGATCCATAAATGAATTTTCTAAAAATACAAGAGCTGATTTTTCATATAGATCTTCAGCCTTTTTCTTTAAATTCTCATTTTTAATAGGAGTTTTATAATAATCTTCCAATAACTTATCTGCTGTAATCTTATTTTCATAGGCAATATTTAATATCAAAGCAGTTGAATAAAGAGTGATAACCTTCTCCTCTATTCTCTCTTTATTCTTCATATTTTGTAACTTCATATTTAACAAGTTAATATCTTTAAGAGCCTTTCTGAAATTTTCTTCATATAAACTTTCCTCTGCCTCTTCTAACTTATCTAAAATATGAACAATATTTGCTGTTTGATCAATCAAATTATCCATATACTCTATCTTACCATTATCAACTTTTCCAGTATATTCATAATATTCAGAGTAATTTTTAAGGCTTATTTTATACTCTTCTAAAGCCCCTTTATAATTTTCATTTTCAAACTCGATATTTCCTAAAGTTTCCTTTTTTACAGCTGTTGCATATAGATCGTTTCCAGTTTTATATGATATATATGTCTTAGCTCCTAAAATAATCCCTATTATTAAAAAGGCTACTCCTAAATAAATCTTATATTTATTTAAAGCTACTTTATTTCTTTTTAAATTTTCAATAGTAACATCTTCCTTATTTGGAAGAGATAATATAGTTCCACTAAAGAAAAGATAATCATCATTATTGGAGAAAAGTTTTTTTAATCTATTTACCTTTACATCCACTATATCATTTTCATCTATAAGATCCCAAATATCATTATTATACACTACAATTTTATCATCTTTTTTTAATGGAATGGGATCTGTAATATCAATCATAACCCCTTTATCTATTCCAAATTTATGAGTTAAAGTGTTTCTATCTCTTCTCTTTTTTATCTCATCATACTCAATCTTTTTTGCCTCATACATCATATAAGCTATGGTATGTTCCCTATTTTTTAAAAATATCTTTTTATCTCTAAATAGAATATATTTTAGTCCACCTATACTTATAAATGTTATCTTTTTATAATCTGTTATAAATACAATGATTGAACAACTATTACTATTATTACTATCCTTTGCTCCATAACTTTTTTTATATTCATTATGAATACCATAGATTATTACTTCAAGTTTTTTTCTATCTAATGTAGGATTTTTACTTAACCTATCATCTAGCATATTTCCAATAATATTGGCAATATCACCATTTTCTTGAGAATTTCCATTTTTTTCTACAAAAATTCCTAAGCTATATTCTGGCAGTTCTCTAAAGATAGAAAAGAAACTATTTTTTTCACTCTCTCTGGATAAAATGAAAAATTTCATATGCTCCCTACTATTTCTATATCCTTCCTCTTTCAATTGCATTCCTCCACTGTATCCTGCTCACTTATCTATATATTATAACAAAAACAACACACTTTCGTCAATTATATATAAAAAAATACACCTATTATCTTATTTTTAAGAGTTTAGGTGTATTATACTTTAATTATTTTTTACATCTTGTTTTACATAGTATTTAACCATTTTCTTAGCCAATTTATATTGATCATAAGATATAGCTATCTTTCCCTTTATTATAGATATTACTCCATCTTGTTTCAATTTACTAATTGTTCTATTTAAAGTTTTTACACTGATACTTACCTCTTCGTAGAGTTCCTCTCTAGTTTGCTTTAAAATAAGAGTTTCCCCTTTTTTTATCTCTTCCCTCTGAGCATACTGTATTAAATAATCTAGTAGTAAAAAGGTAGGTGGGTAGAAAAGCTTTGCCCCTCTATTTGAAGATGAACGATAAAGTTTTAAAGCTACCTTTTGAGATACAAGATATAGAAAATGTATATCTTTTTTTATCCACTCTTCAAAATCCTCACGGGAGATATACATAATAATACTTTCAGTTATTGTTTCAATGGTAACAGAGGTTTGCCTCATTCCAGCTAAAATAGTAACCTCACCTATAAAGTCAATAGGCTCATTTTTTTCAATCATAAAGATATTACCATTTTCAAAAATATTGATTACCCTATGCTCCCCAGTGGCAACAATTCCAAAAATATCAAGATCACTTTGTTGATGGTGTATAATAGTTCCTGGTGGGTGTATCTTTACAATAAACTTACTTTTTAACTCTTTTGGCATATTTATAAGATAATCATTTAATTGTGGAACTTTAGCTAAAACTTCATCAAATGTCACTTCTATCACCTCAATTTATTATATCATAGGTAAAAAAAATTTTATATAATTTCTTCCCATTTGTCCTTTTTTTTAAAAAATTTTTTTGCTAGAATAACTACATAAAAACTAGGTAAACTATTAAATTTTTATATAAAGGGAGAGAAGAGATGGAAAAAGAAAAGATGTTGTACAACTCATTAAGGGAAAGGGTAAAGATAGAGTATAAGCTCTATGTTCTAGCTTTTATTTTTATTTTAATTGCTGATTCAATAGGAAGAATCTCAATTCCAATGAAGATAGGAACTTTTATACTATTTCCAATTTTTTATTCATTAATTTTAGGGATGTTAAGTGGGCCAGAGTGTTTTAAGATTATTAATTCAACTCAAGTAAAGGCTGCTAGTAAATTGGTAATTGTTTGTATCTGTCCATTTATTGTTAAATTAGGGGTAAATGCTGGAGCAAATATTCAAACTGTACTATCAGCAGGACCTGCTCTTTTACTTCAAGAGATTGGTAACTTAGGAACTATCTTCTTTGCAATGCCAGTAGCTATCTTATTAGGATTAAAAAGAGAGGCAATAGGAGCAACTCACTCAATAAATCGTGAATCAAACTTAGCTCTTGCAACAGATGTATTTGGAAGTGACTCTCCAGAAACTAGAGGAAGTTTATCTGTATATATAGTTGGGGGAATGATAGGAACAATATATTTGGGAATCTTAGCTTCAGTTGTTGCTCATACTGGACTTTTCCACCCATTTGCCCTAGCATTAGCAAGTGGTGTAGGTGCTGGAATTATGATGGCAAGTGCCACAGCATCTCTATCTATAATATATCCTACAATGGCAGCTCAAATTTCAGCTTTAGCAAGTGCAAGTGAAACTCTATCAGGTATCACAGGAATCTATGTAGCTATTTTTGTAGGTATCCCATTAACTAAAAAGATCTATGAATTTTTAGAGCCAAAATTATCACCTAAAAAAGATTTAAAAAATGAAGTAAAAGGAGAGGTTAAATAATGAGATATAGAGAATGGATATTTTTATTACTATTAGCAGGAGCTGGAATTGCTCTAGCAAACTTTGTAGGTTTTAAAGTTGGATTTATGGAATCATTGCCTGGGGTAGCTATTCTATTGGTAGTGTCACTTTGTGCAGCTTTTCTATCTAAAGTTGTACCTTGCCGTTTACCAATAGTTGCTTATTGCTCAATCTTAGGTTTATTAATAGCTTCACCTATATCTCCAATTAATACCTTTGTTATAAATGCAGTAAATAAGATTCAATTTACAACTCCATTAACTATGGTTGGTGCTTTTGCTGGACTTTCAATGAGTAACCAAATAAAAAACTTTGCTCAACAGGGATGGAAGATGATTATTGTTGCTATTCTAGTTATGACAGGAACTTTCTTAGGATCAGCTATAATTTCACAAATTGCCCTTTCATTAACAGGAGCTATTTAATATGTTATTAAAGAATATTGCTTATTTAGATGAAAATTTAGATATTATCTTCAATAGGGATATTCGTATTAAAGATAACTATATAAAGGAGATTGGAGAAAATCTTGAGATTGAGGAAGAAAAGGAAGTTATAAATGGAGAAAATCTTCTTGTAACTCCAGGACTTTGTGATGCACACACTCATATTGGACAGCAACTTTTAAAGGGAAAGGTGTTAGATGCTGAGGGAATTATATGGAAAAATATTATGTTACCCTTTGAAAGCTCTATAACAGATGAGATTATGTCACTAAATACAAAGTTAGCATTGATTGAGATGATAAAAGCTGGGACTACCTCTTTTGTTGATGCTGGAAGTTATCATATGGATTCAGCTTGTAGAGAGATTTTTAAAAGTGGAATGAGGGGAGCTGTTACATACTCATCTATGGTTGATAGCTCTCTACCTGAAAGTATATGTGATACAGCAGATGAGGTTATAGAAAAAAACAATTCTCTCTATGAAAATTGGAATGGAAAAGGGTTAATACAAGTGTATTACTCTATCCGTTCTCTTATGTCTGCTAATGAGGAGCTAATTTTAAAAGTTTCACAAGAGGCAAAAAAAAGAGATGCTATGTTAGAGGCACACATGAATGAGTATGATAAAGAGGTTGAAAATGTTATTGAGAAAACAGGGTTGCCACCTTATGAGTATTTAGAAAAGTTAGGTGTCTTAAATAGTGATTTTATAGGTGCTCACTCTCTTATTTTAAGTGAGGGAGAAAAAGAGATTATAAAAAAACATGATATAAAAATAGTTCAATGCCCCTTCTCCAATTCTGGAAAAGCTCTTGCAAATACTCCTCAATTAATAAAAAATGGTATCAAAATAGGGCTTGGAAGTGATGGAGTTGCTCATGGTGGTTTAAGCTTATGGGATGAGATGAAAACTCTACGTTGTATGATGAATGTAACTTGGGGGATACAAGAAAATAATAGAAGTATTATGCCTGCTAAAACACTTCTGAAAATGGCAATGGAAAATGGAAAATATTTCTTAAGAAAAAATATCGGAACTATTAAAGAGGGGTATTTAGCTGATCTCATATTTATAGATCTAAATCAACCTCATCTTTGGTATAGTGGCAACTACACAAATACAATTTTTGAATGTGTAAATAAAGGGGATATTATTCACTCAATGGTAGATGGTAAATGGATTATGAGAGATAGAAAGATAACTACTATTGATGAAAGTAGTGTTCGTGAGGAGTTGAAAAAATGGCTATCATTATAATTGTAAATATTATAGTAGGGTGTTTAGTGGGGCTTACAGGGGTAGCAGGTTTCCTACTTCCTATGCTCTATGTATCTCTAAACTACAATGTAAAAGAGGCTTTAGCTCTTAGCTTTTTTGCCTTTTTAGTGTGTGGGGTTATAGGTTCTATCAACTATTACAAGCATAAACAATTGGATATCTCTTTTGGTATAAAATTAGGTATATCTAGTTTATTTGGAGCTTGTTTAGGTGTCTATTTAAACTCTATGATTGATGAATCAATAGTAAAAATTCTATTATATATGGTAGTTCTACTATCTGGAATATCTATTTTACTTAGAAAAGATAGAGAGAGTTTAAACAATAAAACTCCAAATATTTTCATTACAATTTTAATAGGTTTTGTTACTGCAATTGTTTGTGCTCTTTCAGGAGCTGGGGGACCTATTCTTGTTATGCCACTATTAGTTGTATTAGGAGTAAATGTAAAACAAGCTATCGCTATTGCTCTATTTGATTCTATATTTATTGCTATTCCAAGTGTTATTGGGTATATGCAAGGGTGCTACTCAAATTCGCTTCTTATTGTGCTTTTAATCTCATCTTTCTTTCATGGAATTGGGGTATTTATTGGAAGTAAATATAGTGTGAAAGTTAATCATCTTATAATAAAACGTTGTGTGGCTATAATCTCTATATTTGTAGCACTATATAAATTGTTTGGATAATTAAAAGCTAGTGAATTTAATTTGATTCACTAGCTTTTTTACTAAATATTGTTTTTCTTATATAAATTTCTTTCAATATCATTAACTTTAGGTGTCTGCAATTTATTATTTTTTATCAAATAATTATATGTTTTTTTCATTCCATTTTTAAAACTATATTCTATTTTAAATCCTGTATTTTTTAATTTAGTAATATCTCCTAATAAATGTACATTTCTAAATGGAAACCAATCCCTAGCTTTTGGTTTTTCTTTTTCTAAATTTACAAAATATTTATTTACCTTTTTATTAACAATTTCTCCACAAATATCTATATATTTTTCTATTGTAAGTCCTTCTTCCCCTGAAATATTAAAATCTTCATTAAAAAAATTTTCATTGTCAAAACTATAAATTATTCCTTCTACTAAATCATCAACATATCCAAACTGTATTATATTACTTCCATCATTGGGAATAAATATTGGAAGATCATTTTCAATTCTAGAAAAAATATATTTTTCTCTATCTAGATTATTTTCTTCTCCATATATATAAAATGGTCTAAATATTGTATATTTAAAATTATACCTATCTGAATTTTCTATAGTAACTTTTTCAGCTAAATATTTATCTTCAGCATATTGACCCCAAATTTCATTTTTTCCTTTTGAACTTTCTTCTTGTACTGGATAACTTTCAATATTATTATAAACAGAAGCACTACTTATAAGAATATATTGTTTAAATTTACCAGACATTACTTTCTGTAAAATATCTGCTTGTTTACCTGTATATGCTGAAATATCTACAATATAATCTACTTTTAAGTTTTCAGTTATTTTTCTTAATTCTTCTTCATTATTTCTATTGCATTTTAGAAAATTGATACCTTTTAAATTTTCTCTATTTCCTCTATTAATAGCAAAAACTTCATATTTTTTCTCTAATAATATTTCACAAACTCTTTTCCCTAAAAATTGATTTCTACCCATAACCAAAACTTTTTTCATAATATTTTTTCACTTCCTTTTAAAGTTTTTATATATACTACTTTAAATATAATATAATAATTACTTTTAGTCAATAAAGTGTACTCTATATAAAATAATATGTTATAATTGAGAAAAAGACATAAAAAAGGAGATGAGGAATAAGATGAAAAAAGTTTTATTTGCAATTTTTCTTTTAATTTCAACTATAAGTTGTGGAAAAACTGCCAGTTGGTATGGGGATAAATTTAAAGGAAAACCAACTGCTAGTGGATATCTTTTTAATCCTAAAGAGTATACTTGTGCATCTAATAAATATGATTTTGGAACTGTGTTAAAGGTTACAAATGTGGATAATGGCAAATCTGTTGTAGTTGTTGTTACTGATCGTGGGGGATTTAGTAAAATGGGAAGAGATATTGATTTAAGTAGGGCAGCATTTGCAAAGATAGCTAAGTTAAATTCTGGATTGATTAAAGTTAAAATTAAAGTTTTAAATGATGATAAAACCTTTGAATATAAACATGGTTCACCTATATTTAATGCTGGAGAGTATAAGAAATATGTAAATTAACAAAATTAAAAACTTATAAAAATAATTTTTATTATATATTAAGCTAAAAATATATACCTGAAATTTCACTTTGAGATTAAAGATGTATTTTTTTATTTTAAACATAAAAAAACTGCCCTTTTATTTATAGAAGGCAGTTACTTTATTTAATATAAAATAAAAAGCCCATAAGGGCGAGGTACTAGATTTACTTTTTGAAAAAATAATAAACTAGTAAAATAATGATGAGAGCTATAGCAACCCCACCATTAACATTGAGAGTTTCAATGTAAATCATAGTAACCTCCAAGTAAATGTTATTCTATATCCATAAGAAATGCGACTAACTTATGAATATGAGAAAAGCTCCCACAAAGTGAGAGCCTATCTCATCGCATTTTAAATAACATTTACTTAGATTTTTAGCACCCTTATGGTTGTGCTCCTACATTAATTATAGCAAAGATTCTATCTAAAGTCAAATATCTATCTTTTAAACTTATTGCTTAAATCAACAACTTTTTTGCAGATATCCTCTGCTCCTACTACATCACTAACTAAGCAAACTCTCTCTGCTCCTCTGCTAATAATC
>ERZ791889.793-NODE-793-length-10135-cov-16.213591_pt1 | contig 10135 bp, 8 predicted proteins | sample MGYA00510156_ERZ791889 | MGnify/ENA primary metagenome ERZ791889 (study PRJEB30046, sample SAMN00792108) | human gut metagenome | study: EMG produced TPA metagenomics assembly of the A metagenome-wide association study of gut microbiota in type 2...
TCTAGAATGAAAGATTCTGATATTAAGGTAAATATTAGAATTAATAATGAAAATGGAATAAAAGTTGACATAAAAAATATTGCAGGATATATAACAGATGTCAAAGGAGAGATTCATAGTTCAGGAATTTTATCAGGAAGTTTAGAAAATTTAAACTTTTTGGGTGAAAGTAGCATCAAAGAAGGAGAGTTTAGTTTTAATAATAAGAAGTTTTATGTAGATAGGGCAGCAGCTTTATTCAATGATAAAAATCAAACTATTTTAAAAGCTAATCCAGAGATTATATTTATTACAAAAACTAATATGAACTCTAAAATTTATGAGATTTCACTTATGGGTCCAGCTAGAAAATTGGATATGTATGTAAAAAGTGAAAATGAAGTTTCTGTTAGTGGAGTAAATGATATATTATTCTCAGACGGAGAAAACAGTGATGGTACAAATGAAAATACAGTTGCTTTTATAACAGAATTAGTTGGGGGACAAATTTCTGATATAGTGGTTAGTCCAATAGTAGATGTTGTAAAAACTATGTTTGGTCTATCAGATTTGAGAGTGTCTTCTAGTATAATTACTCATGAAAAAAGTAAAAAGAATGAGGAAGAAGAATCAACAATGTCATTTGGAGCTTATGTAGAAGCTGAAAATCCTATATACAAGGATAAATTATTTTGGAAAGCTAGATTTAATTTTGTAGATACCACAGATGTGACAAACTCTAATTTAAGTGTGAAAAATTGGATAGAATATGATTTGGGTATTTATCAAAAAATAAATAAAAACTTGTCATTTGGAGGAGGTGTTCAAAAACTTAGAAAGGATATAGATATGTTTGAAAAAGACAAAAATCACTATATAGAATTCAAATTTGAGAAAAAATTTGATTTTTAACAAATGGGGGTAAAGATGAGAAAGCGATTAATGATCTTGCTGAGCTTTATTTTTATGCTAGTTGCTTATGGTAACACTGAGCAAAAAACAAATTATAAAATTCAGGAGATAATAACTAGAAACCTAGTTGAAGTTCCCGAAGCCACTATCGTAAATATGATGACTGAAAAAGTTGGAGATAACTTTTCAACAGAAAATATGATAAGTGACTACAAAAAAATAAAAGAATTAGATTACGTGGAACAAGTAGCACTATATCCAGAATATTCTGAAGGTGGAATAAATATAGTTGTTAAAATTCAAGAAAAGCCTAACGCAAAAGAATTATTAACACAACAAGGAATTATTCCTATGTCTGAAAGAGATATTGTAGATAAAAGTATCGTTATAAAAGATGTAAGAATATATGGAAATACAAATCTTACTAAAAAAGAGATTATGAAAGATATTCCAGTAAAAGTTGGAGGATATTACTCTAAAAAAAGAATAGCTGAAGGTTATGAAAACCTAAGAAAATCAGGACTATTCAGACAAGTAATACCAGATATCAAAAAACAAGGAAATGGAGTAGTAGTAGAATACCATGTTGTTGAAAATCCTGTTATCACAGGAGTTAATATCATAGGAAATACAATCTATTCTACTGAAGAATTAATGTTAGACTTTAAAACTAAACCAAATCAAGTTTTAAACGCTAATAACTTAAGGGCTGACGGAGCTGCATTGTTAAAAAAATATAATGATGATGGTTACGTTTTAGCAAGAATTTTAGATGTTACTTTAAATAACTCTTTTGAGGTAGAAATATTCCTAAGTGAAGGAATCACTAGAAATATTGAATATAAAAAAATGGTAACAAAACAAAGAGGAGAAAGAAGACAACCAACTGATAATCTATTAAAAACAAAAGAATATGTAATAGACAGAGAGGTTGAACTTCATGAAGATACTATATTCAATATCAATGAGTATAACGAAACAGTTAAAAACTTAATGAGACTTGGATATATCAAAAATGTTAAATATGAAACAAGAGATATAATTGGAGATCCAGATGGACAAACTGTTGTATTACTAATAGAAGAAGACAGAACAGCAAGAATACAAGGAGCTGTATCTTATGGATCAGAACTTGGACTTTTAGGAATGTTATCATTAGAAGAAACAAACTGGAAAGGAAGAGGACAAGACTTATCTCTTAACTTTGAAAAATCTGATGAAGACTATACAAGTTTCTCAATAAACTTCTCAGATCCTTGGATAAAAGATACAGATAGAATTTCTTGGGGTTGGAGTTTATATAGAAACGAATATGAAAATGATGACAGTGAGGCATTTAGCCAAATAGAAACTTCAGGATTTAGAGTAAACGTTGGAAAAGGACTTTCTAAATATGTAAGACTTAATCTAGCTGGAAAAGTTGAATATATAGAAACTAGTCCAAACTCTGATTTAACAACAGAGCAAATAAAAGCAAGACATTATTATGATGATAAATATTGGTTATATAGTTTAACACCATCAATATCTTATGATACAAGAAATAATCGTTTTGATCCTACAAAAGGAGAATTCTTCAAATTTGGTGTAGAAGTTGGATATGCAACTGGTGAGGAAGCTGATTATTTTGCAAATACAACTTTCGAGGCTAGAAAATATCACAGAGGATTTACAAAAGATAATACTTTTGCATATAGATTAGTTTTAGGATTCCAAACAGATGGAACTAAAGAATCTCAAAGATACTGGGTAGGTGGAGGATCAACTCTTAGAGGATTTGATGGAGGAGATTTCAAAGGTACTCAAAAAGCTATAATCAATATTGAAAATAGAACAAGATTTAATGATGTATTAGGTGGAGTAATATTTTTCGACATTGGAAGAGCTTGGAACTATAAAGGTATTGACCAAGGATACATAGGAAACGGAGCTGACAAACCAAATTATGATGAGAAATTCCCAGATGACTTTGCTATGTCAGCAGGGGTAGGACTTAGAATAAACACTCCTATGGGACCATTAAGATTTGACTTCGGATGGCCAATAGGTAGCGATAGAAGATCTGGAATGGAATTCTATTTCAATATGGGACAATCATTCTAGTCTAAATAAAAAAATGGAGGTTTTAACGTGAAAAAGATAGCATTAGTAGCATTAGCGGTAGCTATGTCAACACAAGCTTTAGCATTAAAAATAGGAGTAGTTAATACACAAGAACTATTCTTCAAATATTCTAAAACAAAAGCTATGGAAGAAAATCTAAAAAAACAAACTTCATCTTTAGACAATACTTTAAAACAAAAACAAGTAGAACTTCAAAAAATGGAGTTAGAATTAAAAGCTAAAGGTTCTAAAGTAACTGATAAAGATAAAAAAGCTTTTGAAGATAAAATAAAAATGCTAGAAAAATTTGTTAAAGATTCTCAAATAAAACTTAACAAAGAAAGAGCAACAAGAGTAGCTGAAATAGAAAAAACTATGGAAAAAGCTATTGATAAAGTGGCTAAAGCTGAAAAAGCTGACTACATATTAGAAGCTGGAGCTGTAAAATTTGGTGGAGTAGATATGACATCAAAAGTTTTAGCTGAAATGGAAAAATCTAAATAATAAAAAGGGAGGTTAGCAATGGAATATAAAATATTAGATGTTGCTAATCTTCTTGGTTGTGAGATTAAAGGGGACAAAAACCTTTGTGTAAAAGGTCTTGCCCCTTTTTTTCAAGCAAAAGAAGATGAGTTAACATTTGCTAGCGATGAAAAATTTTTACACAAACTAAATGAAACAAAGGCTAAGGTTGTAATAGTGCCTAATATAGAATTGCCAGAGCTTGGAAAAACTTACTTATTAGCTACACAAGATCCAAGAAAATTAATGCCACTTCTTTTAAAATTCTTTAAAAGAGAAACTAAAAAAATGGAAAAACCTATTGAGGATTCTGCAAAACTTGGAAATAATGTAGAAGTAGCACCTCATGTTTATATCGGTCACGATGCAGAGATTGGAGATAATACAAAAATTTATCCAAATGTAACAATCTGTGAAGGAGTAAAAATCGGAAAAGATTGTATAATCTATCCAAATGTAACTATAAGAGAGTTTTGCGAGATAGGGGATAGAGTAATTCTTCAACCAGGAGTTGTTATTGGTGGAGATGGATATGGTTTCGTTAAAGTAAATGGAAATAATATCAAAATCGAGCAAATCGGAAAAGTTATAATTGAAGATGATGTGGAAATTGGAGCAAATACAACTGTTGACAGAGGAGCGATTGGAGATACTATTATAAAACAATATTCAAAACTTGATAACTTGATTCAAGTGGCACATAATGTTATAATCGGTAAAAATTTCTTAGCTGCCTCTCAAGCTGGAATTGCAGGAAGTACAGAGATAGGAGATAATGTTACTTTTGGTGGACAAGTAGGAGTAGGTGGACATGTTAAGATAGCTAGTGGAACTACTGTGGCAGCTAAAGGTGGAATTACTGGAAATATTTTAGAGGAAAATCAAGTTTTAGGTGGATATCCATTACTTCCATTAAAAGATGATATGAAAGTAAAAGCTAGTCTAAAGAAACTTCCAGAACTTCTAAAGAGAGTAAAAACTTTGGAAAAAGAATTAGAAAAACTAAATAAATAATAAAAATTTTACCCTTTATTTTTTAATAAGGGGTATTTTTTTATGAAAAAATAAAAAATATTTTCCTTTGAATTTTTAGAAAAATAAAAAAAATTGTACATAAGTATTTAATAAATTTTCATTTCGTGGTACAATATACAAATCAAGAATATAGATAAAGAGAGAGGAATTATGAAAAAGAGATTATTTTTTAATAAGTATGATGATATGAAATATATTTCTCATCTAGATCTCTTAAGGGTAATGGATAGACTTCTTAGAAGAAGTGGAGTACCTATAAAGTATTCTCAAGGATTTCACCCAAGACCAAAAATATCTTTAGGGAATCCTATATCTTTAGGAACAGAGGCTTTTAATGAACCAATGGATATAGAACTTAGAGAAGATATGACTAATGATGAGCTTATGAAAAGGCTTAATAGCAAAAGTGTCTTAGGATTTGAGTTTACAAAGGTAATAGACATTGATGGAAAAACTTCCATTGCTGATGAGTACAAAGAGATGAGGTATGAGATAACAGGAGATCCCTCCTCCTTAGAAAAATTATATAATCTATTATCTCAAGATGAGATTTTACTTATTAAAGAGAAAAAAGGAAAAGTAGAAACTAAAAATTTAAAACCAAGAATAAAGTTCTTTGAGAGAAAAGGGGATATGATAAATCTAATAATAGAAAATATGTCGCCAAATTCTCTTTTAAATATATGTGAAGTGGCTATAAAAGATGTGGCTATAAAAAGATTCTGTGTAGAAAAATAATTTTATATAAAGATGAGTATTAAGGGAGGAAATGAAATGCTAGATTTAAAATTTATGCGTGAAAACAAAGAACTTATCGAAGAAATGTTAAAAAACAGAAATAGTGATTTAACACTAGATGAGTTTGCAAAATTAGATGAGGAAAGAAGAGTTATATTATCAGAAGTAGAGGCTCTAAAAAATAAAAGAAATACTGAATCTCAAGAAATTGCAAGACTTAAAAAAGCTAAAGAAGATGCTACTGCTCTTATAAAAGAAATGGGAGAAGTTTCAGCTAAAATAAAAGAGTTAGATGAAAAATTAGCAGCTGTTGATGAAAAAATAAAATATATCCAAATGACAATTCCTAACAAATATCACGAAACAACTCCAATCGGTAAAGATGAAGATGAAAACGTTGAAATCAGAAGATGGGGAACTCCAAGAGAATTTACTTTTGAACCAAAACCTCACTGGGAAATTGGAGAAAAATTAGGAGTATTAGACTTTGAAAGAGGATCTAAATTATCTGGATCAAGATTTGTATTATACAGAGGTCTAGGAGCAAGACTTGAAAGAGCTTTAATCAACTTTATGCTTGATATGCACGTTGATGAACAAGGATATACAGAACACATCACTCCATTCTTAGTAAATAGAGAAATTTGTGAAGGAACTGGACAATTACCAAAATTTGAAGAAGATATGTATAGAACAGACAATGATATGTTCTTAATCTCAACTTCTGAAATCACTATGACAAATATCCATAGAAAAGAAATCTTAGATGAAAAAGATTTACCTAAATATTATACAGCTTACTCACCTTGTTTCAGAAAAGAAGCTGGATCTTATGGTAAAGACGTTAAAGGAATAATAAGAGTTCACCAATTTAACAAAGTAGAAATGGTAAAACTTGCTACTCCAGAAACATCTTATGATGAATTAGAAAAAATGGTTGTAGACGCTGAAGAAATATTACAAAGATTAGGATTACCATATAGAGTAATTTCTCTTTGCACAGGAGATATCGGATTCAGTGCTGCAAAAACTTATGACTTAGAAGTATGGTTACCATCTCAAAATAAATATAGAGAAATTTCTTCTTGTTCAAACTGTGAAGATTTCCAAGCTAGAAGAATGGGACTTAAATACAGACCAAATGGAAGCAACAAAAGTGAATTTGTTCACACATTAAATGGATCTGGACTTGCAGTAGGAAGAACATTAGTGGCTATAATGGAAAACTACCAACAAGAAGATGGATCATTCTTAATTCCAGAAGCACTAGTTCCTTATATGAAAGGAATAACAGTTGTTAAATAGTATCTCGTTACTGTTACTAATTGTAAATATAATAAATAGTAATTTAAAATTATTAGGAGCAATTTTTATTTTATTGATTGCTCTTAATATATTTCTAAATAAAAATCTTTTAAAGAATATAAAAAAACTAAAAATCCTAATATATATATACTTTCTGACATTTTTTATGTATGTTTTTTCAGGTCAAGAGGGAGAAGTCATATTAAAAATTTTTGGAGTATATTTAACCAAAGAGGCTTTAATAAATTTTTTATCTAACTTTGTAAGGATAATGAATTTCATTATGGTGTCATGGTTAATAAAGGGAGATAGTGTATTATTTAATAAACTTGGAAGATATAAAAAAGTAATAGAAAATGTGGTCGAACTTGTACCAGAGGTATTTGTATTATTTAAAAAAAGGTTAAAAATTAAATCATTTTTAAGGCATATTTTGACATCTATAAAATTAGATGATATTTAATATTGCTTTTATGATTTATATTTGATAGAATTGAATAAATAATAAAACTATGAAGGAGGAATAAAAATGTCTTATAATTATAAAGACTTAGGTCTTTCTAACACAAGAGAGATGTTTAGAAAAGCAAACGAAGAGGGATACGCAGTTCCAGCATTTAACTTCAACAACATGGAACAAGTTATGGCAATAGTAGAAGCTTGTGCTGAAATGGGTTCTCCAGTTATATTACAATGTTCAAAAGGTGCTATGGAATATATGGGTTCATATATGGTTCCAATGTTAGCTAAAGCAGCTGTTGACTATGCAAGACTTGCAGGTTCAGACATACCAGTAGCTTTACACTTAGATCATGGACCAAGCTTTGAAGTAGCTAAAAAATGTATAGATGCAGGATTCTCTTCTGTTATGATCGATGGATCTCACTTCCCATTTGATGAAAACGTAGCAGAAGCTAAAAAAGTTGTTGACTATGCCCACCAATTCGACGTTACTGTTGAAGCTGAATTAGGAGTTTTAGCAGGAATCGAAGATGATGTTAAAGCTGACGATCATATCTACACTAACCCTGATGAAGTTGAAGCATTCGTAAAAGGTTCAGGAGTTGACTCTTTAGCAATCGCTATCGGAACTTCTCACGGAGCTCACAAATTCAAACCAGGAGATGACCCTAAATTAAGACTAGACATATTAGCTGAAATCGAAAGAAGAATTCCAGGATTCCCTATCGTATTACACGGATCTTCAGCAGTTCCAGGACAATATGTTGAAATGATAAAAGAATATGGTGGAACAATAAAAGACGCTATCGGAATCCCTGATTCTGAATTAAGAAAAGCTACTCAATCAGCTGTTGCAAAAATCAACGTTGATACTGACGGAAGATTAGCATTCACTGCTGGATTAAGAAAAGCTTTATTCACAAAACCAGGAGAATTCGACTTAAGAAAATACTTAGGACCAGCTAAAGAAGAAATGAAAGCTTACTACAAAACTAAAATAGTTGACGTATTTGGTTCTGAAGGAAGATATACAAAAGCAACTAAAGTTGTAAAATAGTTAAAATTAAAAATTATGTTTTTAAAGCAAGAAGAATGTTACTTCTTGCTTTTTTTCTAATAATTTTTCAAAATGTAGATTTACTTCTAAATTGAATTGAAATATAAAAAGTAAAAGGTTGGGAAACCAGTCTTTTCTATTGAGAGAGTGGTCATAATATGATATAATATTAAGAAGTGGAAGTAAAAATTTTGTGCATAAGTAGGGGGCGAATTATGACAAAACAGGAGTTAGAGTTTAGACAGGGAAATATTATAAAACTTTTAATAAAATTTTCAGTTCCAGCTACATTAGCAAGTCTTACAACTATAATTTACAACATAACTGATAGATATTATATAGGAAAAGCAGTAGGAAGAAATGGTATAGCAGCTATAGCCACAATTTTTCCACTTATTATGCTTTTAAATGCTTGTGGGACATTGTTCGCAATAGGCGGTGGAGCTTTATCAGGAATATATATGGGACGTCAAGAGATTGACAATGCTAGAAAAGTTTTAGGTTCATCTTTTTTATGTTTAGTTATAATAGGTCTTTTATTTACAATTTTTGGTATGATTTTTATGGAGCCAATAGTTTTATTTTTAGGAGCTACCAAAAATAATATCCAATATGTAATTGATTATTGTAAATATTTTTTTCCCTCTATGACATTTCAGATTCTTATATTAGCTCTTTGTGCTTTTTTAAGGACTGACGGTCAACCAATGCTTTCTATGATGACAAATTTTACTTCAGCTGTTGCAAATATGATACTTGATTATATGTGGGTTGTAAAAATGGGATATGGAATGAAAGGGGCAGCACTAGCCACAACAATTTCCAATGTAATTCCCGGAATATTTTTGATAGTTTATTTTTTAAGAGGTAAACTTCTAAAATTAGAGATAGAGAAAATAAAACTTGATATAAAAATAATAAAAGAAGTTTTATCAATAGGAATATCAGGATTTTTTAACCAGTCATTAAACGGAGTTTATGCTTATTCTATAAATACTCGGCTTATAAAATATGGAGGAGAGTTGGCTCTTGCTGGTATGGGAATAATGACAATAGTTAGAAACTTTTTAAATACAAGTTATCTTGGTTTAAATCAAGGACGTCAACCAATACTTTCATATAACTGGGGTGCTAAAAATTATAGACGGGTTATAAAAACTTTTGCTTATTCTATGGGAATGACAATATTTTTATCTATATTTTTGGTTTTGGTTATAAGATTTAATTCAAGAAGTATAGCAGATTTCTTTGTAAATAATGACGAAGAACTTATAAATTATACTGCAAAAGCTATTCCAATTCATTTGGGAATGATGATGAGTACAGCTATTTATCTTTCTTGTTCAAATTATTTCCAAGCTGTTGGAAAGGGAAAACTTACAACAAAACTTATAACTTTAAGATTAGCAATACTTACAATCCCTCTTACATATATTTTACCAATAAAATGGGGAGTAATGGGAGTTCTTTTAAGTTTTCCAATATCTGATACAATAGCTGCAATAACAGCTAGTATCGTTATGACAAAAGAGATGAAAAATGTAAGAAAAATGATGATAGAACAAGAAAAATTACAAAGTGAAGAAATATTATAAGATGAGGTGGTAATTTAATGAGAATTGTAGTGTCAGATTTAGATGGGACACTTCTTCAAGGTCATAGTAATGTAGGAGATTACACAATAGATGTAGTGAGAAAATTGATAGATAGTGGAGTGGAATTTGTCATTGCCAGTGGGAGAGGTAGACAAGGGATAGAATTTTTGATTGAAAAAATAGATAGAAAAGTTTATGCAATCTGCAATAATGGTGCAAATATTTATGATAAAGATGGAAATTGTATATATAAAAAAACTATAAACAAGGATTTGAGTATAGACCTTTTGAAAACTATAAGAGAGCAAGGATTATTTTTTAGTGCTTTTGATGATGAAAATTTTTATTTTGATAAAGATGATTTAAATTATATAAAAAGAAAAAACTTTAAAGAAAGTCCTTTAGAAAAATTAGAAGATGTACCAGA
>ERZ791889.795-NODE-795-length-10123-cov-6.859257_pt1 | contig 10123 bp, 8 predicted proteins | sample MGYA00510156_ERZ791889 | MGnify/ENA primary metagenome ERZ791889 (study PRJEB30046, sample SAMN00792108) | human gut metagenome | study: EMG produced TPA metagenomics assembly of the A metagenome-wide association study of gut microbiota in type 2...
TTTTTATAAAAAATAAACTTTTTTTAGAGAAATGCAGTCTATATGGTATAACGATGAATAAAAATTGTTATAATAAATTTCTCTCCCCAAAAGAAATATATAAAAATCCACTTTTCTATATGTGAAGAGTGGATTTTTATTTTATTACTAAGTTGTTATAATTCTTTTAAAACATCTTCTAATTTTGGTATAGCAGGGATAGCTCCTCTTTTTTCTACACAAAGACCAGCTACAGTATTTGCAAATTTTAAAAACTCATATCCCTCTTTTTTAGTTATCTCACAAGGTTTTTTATTAGAGTTTAGGAATTTATATAAGATAGCTCCCCAAAAAGAATCTCCAGCTCCTGTTGTGTCTACAACTTTTCTCTCTTTTCCTTTTAGTTTGATTTCAAAATCTTTTGTTTTAAATATAGCTCCATTTTCTCCTAAAGTTATAACTACACAGGAAACTCCTTGATTTAATAGAATCTCTCCTGCTTTTGAAGGATTTTTTTCATCTGTTAAAAGTTCTGTTTCTTCATCAGAGATTTTCATAATATCTACATATTTTATAACAGAACGCATTTTTTCTATTGCATTTTCTTTAGAATTCCATAATAAAGCTCTGTAATTTGGGTCGTAAGATATGAGAATATTATTTTTTTTAGCCTCTGATATAGCAAAAAGAGTTGCACTTCTTGAAGGCTCATCTGTTAAAGAAAGAGAACCAAAGTGGAAAATTTTACTATTTTTAATAATTTCAATATTGACTTCTTCTTTTCTTAGTTGAGTATCAGCTCCGGGTTTTCTAGCAAAAGCAAACTCTCTTTCTCCATTTTTTAAACTAACAAAAGCTAAAGTTGTGAAAAAATCTTTATCAATTACAAGTCCTTTAGTATCAACATTATATTTTTCTAAAGTTTCTTTTAGGAAATGTCCCTGTGTATCGTCTCCAACTTTTCCTATAAAAGCTGTTTTAATTCCTAGATTTTGAAGGGCTACAAGGACATTTGCTGGTGCTCCTCCAGGATTTTGCTCAAATAAAACCATTCCATTTTCAGAAGTTCCATAAGTTGTAAAATCAATTAAAATTTCTCCAAGTGCTGTTACTCCATAATTCATAATTTCCTCCGATTAAATTTTATAAAATTCTAAACTAGAAATATTTGTAATATTATTTTTGTAAAGATAATTTTTTAAGAAACCATCTTTTACTATAAAAATCTTGTTTTACATTCTCAAGTGAAAGTCCAGCATACATTAATTCTGCCCCACTATAAATATTTTTTGTTTCCATATCCATATATAAATAATCTTCATTCAATCCTTTTAGTTTTAAAATATGAAAAGGAGCTGCAGGCTCACTTAAAACTTTTAAATATACAACTAGAATTTCTTCTTTGGTTTTTGAAACAAAGTTTACTCCATATTCATTTGTTGTAAAAGGATTTAATAAACGGTAATAATCTCCAAATTGAACTAAATTTCTTATTTCTTTATAAAAATTGACTTGGTTTTTTATTTCGAGTTTTTCTTCAACAGAAAGTAAAGTCAAATCTAATTCATATCCTAAATTTCCACATAAAGCAATATTAAAGCGACTATTTAGAGGAGTGTTTCTTCCTACTTGATGATTTGGACATACTGATACATGAGCTCCTATTACTAAACTTGGATACATCAAGCTTGTAGCGTACTGAATTTTACTTCTACAAACTGCATCTGTATTATCACTTGCCCAAGTTTGAGGCATATAACACAGTAATCCCAGATCAAATCTTCCGCCACCACTGGAACAACTTTCAAATAAAATGTCAGGATATTTTTCTGTAAGAGTTTCAAGAATATAGTATAATCCAAGCATATAACGATGAGTACATTCTCTTTGATTTTTAGAGTTAAGGAAAAGAGAACCAGCATTGGTTATATGTCTATTCATATCCCATTTTATATAATCTATTTTTTGACTTTTTAATATTTTTGAAATACTTTCTATTACATAATCACATACTTCTTTGTTTGATAGATCTAAAACAAACTGTCCTCTTCCATAAATTAAATTTCTATCTTTAACTTGAATTGTATATTCTGGGTGTAGACGATAAAGATCACTATCTTCATTTATCATCTCTGGTTCAAACCAAAGTCCAAACTTTAATCCCATAGAATGAATTTTATCTGCTAAACTATCTATTCCTTTTGGTAATTTTTTCAAATCTACTTCCCAATCTCCAAGAGATGAAGTATCACTATTACGTTTTTTAAACCAACCATCATCTAAAACAAATAACTCTATTCCTACATTTTTTGCTTCTTCTGCTAAATGTAGTAATTTTTCTTCGTTAAAATCAAAATAAGTAGCTTCCCAATTGTTTATAAGAATAGGTCTTTCCTTATTTTTCCACATTCCTCTTAAAATATGATTTCTAACAAAATAATGTAGTTGATTAGATAAACCTGTTAACCCAGAATCACTATAGGTTAAAACAACTTCTGGAGTATAAAAAGTTTTTCCTTTTTCTAAAATCCAGTTATTGTCAAAAGGTTGTAATCCCATTTGCATTCTAATATTTTTATATTGGTCAATATGTACAGCTGAGTGAAAACTTCCGCTATAGATAAATTGCATAGCATAAGTATCCCCTTGATTTTCATTTCCTTCTTTATCTATTAAAATAAGAAAAGGAGATTGGTGCATAGAAGAAGCACCTCTTGTACTTTCTATAACGTAAGTTCCACTTGTAAGAGGTCTTCTGTCTATATTTCTATCATTATTATGAGCTCCATACAATGAAATTAAATCAAAATCATTATTTCTGAAGTCAACATTAGCACTGAGCATTTTATTTAAAATAATATCATCGTTTAGTGACTTAAAAGTTGTTCTTCGTACAATTACATCACTTTCATAAAAGATACTATAATATAGTTTTACTTCTAGTCCAATAAATTGATCCAGTAAAGTTAAAACTAAAGTTTCAATTTTTTCTCCATAAGAATTAGGTAATCCTTGTAATTTAGGTTTTTCTTCTAGAATTTCATAGTTTTTATACCTTAAATCACTATATGTATTATTATTTTTATCTGTTATGTGATAAGCACAAGGTCGAAAATCACCATTTCCATATTGTGGATATTCTTGTGGCAAGGTATCTAAAGAAAATGTTCTGTCTTCTTTAAAAATATTAGGGCTGAATCCTCTATCTCTGTACATTATTTTATTACTTCCGAAATAGTTTTTAATTTTCTTCCCCCAATAAATATGTGCTAAAAATTCATTTTTTACTATTTCCATTATATAAGTTGTATTTTTAGTATTAAGGAAAAATCGATTATTCTCTTTTTCAAAAACAATATTCATTATTTTTCTCCATTTTCTATTTTAAATTTTTTTAAATCGTACCATACCAAATCTTTTAATGTATAATTTCCTGTAAATTTTAGATTACTATTTAATTTGTCACAATAACATCTTGAAGTAAAAACTTCTGCTCCTGAATTAACAAATATTTCTATTGAACTATTATCTAAAAAAATCTGTAAAGATTCTAAAGTTTCTAGATATACTTTTCTTTCTTTTCTTCCGTAACCGCACTTTTCTAAATTAAGAGTTAATATATTGTTTTTATAATTTATTTCTATACTATCTCTTAATTCTACTTTAAAATCTACACATTTTTTAAAACTAAAATTGATTTCCACATTTTCAGAATTACAAAGAATTTCTTTGTTCTCTTTTACTCTTAATTTTGTTAGTTCTTTTAATGGAACTTGGTAAATTTTATTTTCTATAACTTTAAGTTCTCTTGGAAGAGTCAAAGCGTGTTGCCACTTATGTTCTATAGTTGGTTTATTAGTATATTCAGCATCTGGAATTCCCATCCATCCTAATAAAATTTTACGACCTTCTTCGTCTGTAAAGACTTGTGGAGCATATATATCAAATCCTCTATCTAGTTCTATAAATTTTCCAATTTTATATTCTTTTTTTTCAAAATAAATTTCTAAAGGAAAATATCCACATTGATAAATATTAGCATAATTTATTCCATCTTGTTCAACTCCTTGTGGACAGCAAATTAGAAAAAGTTGTCCAGAAATTTCAATTAGATTAGGACATTCCCACATATATCCAAATTTTTTAGGAGTTGTAATTTTCATATGATAATTCCAATTTTCTAAATCCTTTGACTGATATATTAAAACACATCCTATATCATCTAAATCTCTGGCTCCTAATATCATATAATAATTACCTTGTTTTTCGAATATTTGAGGATCTCTTACATGACAGCTCATATCTTTTGGATAGTCTGTATTTTTTAAAAGAACTTTTTTATCTTTATAAGAAAAACCATCTTTAGATTTTATTAAAATTGTATTTTGTTCTCTTCCGTCAGATATATAATTATATTTTTTATCTGTATATTTTACATTTCCAGTATAATAAAAATAGATTTCATCATCTTTGATAAAAGCTGATCCACTATAAACACCATCTTTATCTTCTTTTATATCAGGAAATAAAAAAGGCTCTTCATCTTTATATGTTATCCAATCTTCTGTTGTATAATGTCCCCAGAGTTTCATTCCCCATTCTGCTGAAAAAGGAGTATATTGATAATAGATATGATTTATTCCTTTAAATTCACATAATCCATTTGGATCATTTAACCAACCGCTTGGAGGAATCAAATGAAAATTTAATAAATATTTGTCATCTTTCATTAATTTTTTTATTTTCTTTTGTTCATCTAACCTACTAAGATATTCTTTTTTATTCACATTAATCTCCCTTAAATATTTCTATTGCTATAGATTCATATGCTCTTAATTTTAGAACCTTATTTTCTAGTAAAATATTATTATAATTTGTTATGATTATTTTTTTTATTTTATAGTCAAAATTTATATTAAATAACTTTTCACTAAAATTTGAAATTATTATTATTTCTTCTTTTTCAGTAATTCTTTTGTATCCCCAAATTTCATCTATACCAAAATCTAATAGTTCATACTTTCCTTCAGTAATAACATTTAGCTCTTTTCTTAATTGGATTAATTTTTTATAATGATAAAGTATACTATTAGAGTTTTTTAAGTCAGATTTTACATTTATACTTTTGTAATTTGAAGCTAATTCAATCCAAGGTATTCCTTTAGAAAAACCAGCGTTTTTACTGCTATCCCATTGCATTGGAGTTCTACTATTATCTCTTGATTGTTTTTTAATCCCTTCCATAATTTGTTCTTCAGAAAAACCGCTTGCTGTTCTTTCAGTATAAAGATTTATACTTTCTATGTCTTTATAATTTTTTATATTATTAAAATATGGATTTGTCATTCCGATTTCATCACCTTGATATATATATGGTGTTCCTCTTAAAAAATGTATAGTAGTTCCTAACATTTTAGCTGACAGTTCTCTATACTCTTCAGAATCATTTCCAAATCTAGATACTATTCTTGGTAAATCATGATTTCCTAAAAATAAACTATTCCAACAATTATTACTATTTAATTTTATTTGCCATTCACTTAAAATATTTTTAAATTCTTTTACATTTAATTTTTTAGGAGTCCATTTATCTCCGTTTGTATAATCTGCTTTTAAATGAGCCATTGAAAATATCATATCTAATTCATTATTTTCTGGCTTAGTGTACTCTATTGCTATTTCAGGAGTAGTACTCATTGTTTCTCCCACAATCATACTATTGTACTTGGAAAAAACTTCTTTATTCATTTCTTTTAAATAAGTATGGATTTTAGGACCATTGGCATAAAAACATTTTCCTTTTGTCCCTATCCCGTTGTCATCTAAAAATCTTTGGTCTTTTGAAATTAAATTTATAACATCTAATCTTAATCCATCAACTCCACGCTTCATCCAGAAATTCTGCATTTTATATATTTCTTTTCTTAAATCAGAATTTTCCCAGTTTAAATCAGGTTGCTCTTTTGCAAATAAATGAAGATAGTAATTTTCTTCATCTATTTTTTCCCAAGCACTTCCTCCAAACATTGATACCCAGTTATTTGGAGGATTTTCATCTTTTCCTTTTTTTATAATGTAATAATCTCTATATTTATTATTTTTATTTTTTATTGCTTCTTTAAACCAAAAATGTTTATCAGATGTGTGATTAACAACTATATCCATAATTATTTTTATATCTCTTTTATGAGCTTCAGTAATTAAAAGGTCAAAATCCTCATCTTTTCCAAATATTTTATCAATTTTATAATAATCATTAATATCGTATCCATTATCCACTTGTGGAGAGCAATAAATAGGAGTAATCCAGATTCCATCTATTCCTAAAAAATTTAAATAATCTAATTTAGATATGATACCTTTAATATCACCTATTCCATCATTATTGCTGTCCATAAAACTTTTTGGGTAAATTTGATAAATAACAGATTTTCTAAACCATTTATCCATATCTAGTATCTCCTGTTTTTATTCTTAAAATTATTATTCTTTATCTTTAAAAAATCTTTTTAAAATAAAACACATTAAGAAAGCTACTACAATTGCTAATAAATGTGAAATTATATAGTTCAAATAACCATTATTTTCTGGATTTGCTATTGCTAATCCTGGTAAAGCTGTTGTTCCAAATCCTAAAGAAGTTAAATTAACTATATAAATATATGCTCCTGCCACTGCACTTCCAATACATCCTGCAATTAAAGGGAATTTGTATCTAATATTAACTCCGAATAAAGCTGGTTCACTAATACCAAATAATATAGAAATAAAGCTAGGAATACAAAGCTCTCTGACTTTTACATTTTTCCAGTTTAAGAATAAATAACCTAATACAGCACCACCTTGTCCCATTAATGCAACTGACATTAAAGGATTTATAAAGTTTTTTCCAGTATCAACTAATAATTGTCCCTCTATAGCTCCCAAAATATGATGTAATCCTGTTATAACTATTATTTGTTGAATACCAGCAAAAAGAGCATAACCAAAAATTCCTAAATGTTGAGTTGCCCAAAGTAAACTTCCTGTAACTGCATTTCCTAAGAAACGCCCAATAGGTCCTACAAAAGTAAATAGTAAAACAGTTGAAATTAAGACAGTTAACATAGGAGCTAACAATAATTTTAAGACATCTGGAACTTTTCTTACAAAATATTTATCTAAAGTTGCTACAACAAATCCCATCATTAAAGCTACTATAATTCCTCCTTGAAAACCAACTAATTCAATTTTTAATCCAAATAAATTTATTATTTCGGGATTAAAGTTTTTAGTTCCAATCAAATAAGCGTTTGTAAGACTTGAATCCAACATTATTGCTCCAACGACTATACCTAATATTCCACGTCCTCCATAACGTTTTGTTGCTGAATAACAAACAGCCATTGGTAAAATTGAGAAAATTCCTGCTGAAGCCAAACTTGCTAATTTTATTATTGCGTATAAAGATTCGTTGTTTTTTATAAAATCTAATTTCATCATTAGTCCTGTTAGACCTAGTAATAAAGCTGCAGCTAAAATGGCTGGCATAATTTGAATAAAAACATCAGAAAGAGATTTAACAATTTTTTGTATAGGATTCATTTTTTGAGTGCTTTGCTCCTTTATATCTCCTAATGACATATCTTTTAAATTATTATAGTTTTTAAATTCTTCATATATTTCATTTACTAATCCAGCTCCAAATATTATTTGTAATTGATCTCCTGTTCTAAAAGCTCCTTTTGCTAACTTAACATTTTCTATTTTTTTTAAATCTAACAAGTCATTATTTTTTAAAACGATTCTAAGTCTTGTTGCGCAATGGGCAACTCCTTGAATATTGTCTTTTCCACCAATACCTTTTAAAATTTCTGAAATTACTTCTGAATACTTCATAAAATCCTCCTAAATTTTTGTTTTTTATATTATGTTATATTTATAAAATAATTAATTTACTAAAATTAAATTTTTAATTTCTAGATTATAAAAATAATATATCATTCTTTTTAAAATTTTAATGTAAAAAAATTAAACAAAATTTTAATTCACTAGTGAAACCGTTCCCATATTTTTAATATACAATATTTTTTACAAAAAATCAAGAGTTTTTTTACTTATTTTGTTCAAAAAATAAAATTAGTTTTTTAAAAAAATATATTGTATAATATAAAAAACTACAAAAGGAGTTTTAATATAAAAGATTATGAAGAAACAATTAACAATATTAGAGATAGCAAAAATAGCAAATGTAGGGAAAAGTACAGTATCAAGATTTTTAAATGGTGGATATGTTAGCCAAGAAAATGCAGAAAAAATAGATAAAGTTATTAAAGAATATAATTATAAACCAAATGTTTTTGCCAGAGGGATAAAAGCAAAAAATAATAGATTTATAGGGATTGTTGTTCCTTGTCTTGATTCATTTGTTACTTCCCAAATTTTGATGCAACTTGATAATTCATTGAGAAAAAGTGGATATGTACCATTGATTATGAATACAGATCATAATTTTGATTTGGAATTAGAAAGTCTAGACGATTTAATAAGACTTAGAGTGGAGGGAATTATATTTTTCTCTACAATAATTACTAAAAAACATAGAGAATTTTTTGAAAAAAATACAGTACCATTTCTTATTATTGGACAAAAATATAAAGGAGTTACATACATAACTAATGATGATTTTTCTGCTGGGAAAAAAATAGGAGAATATGTTGGAGAGTTGGGGCATCAAGAAGTTTTATATTTAGGTGTTTCTGAAGATGATGAATCTGTTGGAATAATTAGAAAAAATGGAGTTATAGAAGGATTAAAAAATTATGGTTGTGAAAAGATAGATTATTTGGAAACAGATTTCTCTATGGAAAAAGCAGAAGAAAATGTAGAAAAATATTTAGTAAAAAATAAACCTAGTTGTATAATTTGTGCTACTGATAATATAGCTTTTGGTGCTATGAAAGCTATTAAAAAAAGAGGATTATCAGTTCCAAAAGATATATCTGTTTGTGGATTTGGTGGATATAAAATATCTGAGATGTTGACACCACCTCTTACAACTATTAGATTTGATTATAAGGAAACAGGAAACTTAGCTACTGACACAATAATCAAACTTATAAATCGAGATGAGATTTTACAAGAAAAGTTTGTCAAATTTGATTTTATAAAAGGAGAGACTGTAAAAAATATAAAATGACCCCTTGATTATTTATAAAAAATATTATAAAATTATATGCTAAATTATAATTTTAAGGGGGATTTTATGAAATTTTTACCTATTGGTCTTTTATTTATTTCAAATATTTTTATGTCATTTGCTTGGTATGGACATCTAAAAAATACAGGAAGTGCTTTATGGTTTGCCATAGTTTCTAGCTGGGCAATAGCATTCTTTGAATATTGTTTCTCTATTCCGGCTAATAGAATAGGTTCTCAATATTTTACAGTGGCTCAATTAAAAATAATTCAAGAAGTTGTTACTTTAGTTGTATTTTCTGGATTTTCAGTTTTATATCTTAAACAAGAGTTTAAATTAAATTATATCTATGCTTTTATCTGTCTTATAGGTGCAGTATATTTTATGTTTAAAAAATAAATATAAAAAAACAAGGAGTTGTCATCTGGCAACTCCTTGTTCTTTAAATAAGAAACTATTTAGCTTGGTTTTCTTCTTCAGCTATAAGTCTGTTGATTTCATCTATTACGATATCAGCGTTTAATCCGTGAGATTCGATACCTTCTCCTAGAGTTTCTCCAGCTGCTACCATACATCCGATACATCCTAAACCATATTTTCTAAATACCATTCCTACTACTGGATATTGTCTTGCAACTTCAAGTATGTTACTATCTCTTGTTACCATATATAATCACTCCTTAGTTTAAAATAAATTTTTTCACTGTTATTATACTAGATTTTTCTTTCGTTGTCAATAAAATAAGAGATTAAATATTTTAGTCTACAAAACTATTTTTTTATAAATATATTTTTAAAATCAAATTTTTCTGAGAATATATATTTATCTTCCTACAACGTTTAAAAGGTCGTGGACTCTTACAATTCCCACAAGTTCTCCATTTTTCATAACAGGAAGTACAGAGATTTGGTTTTCTCTATTTTCCATAAGATCAAGAGCTTCTATTGCCATTATACTTTCTTCAG
>ERZ791889.797-NODE-797-length-10105-cov-2.746866_pt1 | contig 10105 bp, 9 predicted proteins | sample MGYA00510156_ERZ791889 | MGnify/ENA primary metagenome ERZ791889 (study PRJEB30046, sample SAMN00792108) | human gut metagenome | study: EMG produced TPA metagenomics assembly of the A metagenome-wide association study of gut microbiota in type 2...
ATGAACTTACTCCGGGAATAACTTCATATCCTATTTTATGTTCGTCAAGAATATCCATCTGTTCTCTGTGAGCTCCAAATATTGCAGGATCTCCTGTATGAACTCTTGCAACTTTTTTATTATTTTTCACTGCTGTTATCATAATATCCATAACCTCTTCAAGATTTAAAACAGCACTATTATATATCTCTGCCCCTTCTTTATGACAATCTATCACTTCTTTTGGGACTAAAGAACCTGCATAGATTATTACATCAGCTTCTTTTATAACTCTCTGCCCTTTTACAGTAATAAGTTCAGGATCTCCTGGTCCAGCTCCTATGAAATAAACTTTTTCCATTTTTCCACTCCTCCTTTTTTTAAAATCACAGTAGAAAAATATGGAATATTCTCTTCATCTGCTTCGTCCAAATTAAAATATACTCTCTGTTTATCTTTTCCAGATTCTGAAACCATAATAATATTATTTTCAAGTCCAGCTTTTTTTACAGCCTCTTTAAGCTCTCTGAATTTTAAAGCTGCTTTCATAAAAACAATATTATCTGCACTCTCTATCTCTTTTTCTATATCACAATTTTTATGAAGAGGAACAACCTTTAAAGTTTCATTCCCCATTACAAGAGGCAGATTAAATCTTGAGCTTATATCAACAAAAGAAGATATTCCAGCTATTGTTGTCACCTCATGATCAGAGGATATATTTTCAAGAAGATATACATAGGTACTGAATGTCATAGGATCTCCTATTGTTAAAAATCCAACATTTTTTCCCATACTCAAATATTCTTCCACAACAGCTCCGTTTTTTACTCTCTCTTCCTGCCTTTTTTTTACATCAGGATTCATAGAAAATTCCATATTTATTATTTTACTTTCAGGTTTTAAATAATCTTTTGCTATTGAGTAAGCTGTACTTTCAAAATCTCTTCCTGCATCAGGAACAATTACAACATCCAACTCTTTTAATGCTTTCACTGCTTTTAGAGTCATCATTTCAGGATCTCCCACTCCTATCCCTATTCCATAAAATTTACTCATTAACTTCTTCTCCTTTTTCTCCTCTTATGATATAAATGGGATTCTCCCCATACATCATTGTGTATCCTCCAATCTGCTTTCCTCTGGATACAGATATATTTATAATTTCTATATGTTCCTCTAAACTTTTACGTAAATTTTTTTTCTCAAAAACATCTATAAGTCTTAATCTATTAAAATGATTCGAAAATTTATTAATTATTTCCCATGTATTTGGCTTTCCTGCATATTCAAATATAATTTTATGAAATTCATTATCAAGCTGATAAAATTCATAATAATTATTTTCATATTTAAGATTAATTTCCTGGTACTTTATATTTTTTTCAAGTTCTTTTATTAAGTCATCGCATAAACTATATTGACAAATCTCTTTTATAACTTCTGTTTCACATAAGACTCTCATAAAAACTGCTTCTTCCACTAAAGCTAAATCAATTTTTGAAACAATTAAACCTTTCTGTGGAAAAATTGTTACTAATTTTTCCTCTGTTAATCTTATAATTGCCTCTCTTACAGGGGTTCTGCTTACATTTAATTCTTTACATATCTCTATTTCATTAAAAACTGCTCCCGGTTTTAGTTCTAAATTCATTATCATATCTTTTAATGCTCTGTATACAAAATTACTTGTACTTTCCGTCTTTTTTTTCACTATATTTTTCATAGTTGGTCTCCTTCATATCTACATGTATACTAATATAATAATATTGATTTTAATTTTTTTCAAGTTTTTATTTTTATATTTTCATATATATATAATATGTTATATATTATTTTAGATTTTTAAAACCTATTTTAATACAAAAAATAAAAAAATAGTATTGACAAACAGAATAAAATATCTTATATTTATATCGTAGTATACAAGTATATTTTTAAGAAAGTAGGAGGGTTTTTATGAAAAAGAAAATTTTTATGGGTTTAATCGGTTTAACTTTAATGTTCAATATGTCTGGGACTGCACTGGCTGCTAAAGTTGTAAAATGGAAACTTGGTCATAATGCAAATACAGACCATATATGGCATAAAACAGCAGAAAAATTTGCTGAACTGGTTGAAAAAAAATCAAACGGAAAAATGACAGTTAAAATATTTCCAAATGGACAGCTTGGTTCTGAAACAGATATGATTAACAGTGTAAGATTGGGAACTCTTGATATAGTTCTTTCTGGAGAAACTTTACAAAACTGGGCTCCAAAGGCTTCTCTAATGGCTGTTCCATATGCTTTCAGAGATTTGGACCATATGAAAAAATGTCTTAACGGAGAAATTGGTGAGGAAATAAAAGCTGACATCAGAGAAAAAGTTGGATTAATTCCTTTATACTATCATGAAAGAGCTCCTAGAAACCTTACATCAAATAAAGTAATTAAAAATTTAGATGATATAAAAGGATTGGTTATCAGAGTTCCTGAAGTTCCAACATTCGTAAAAGCATGGGAAGTTTTAGGAGCAAAACCTACTCCTATGGCACTTCAAGAAGTATTTACAGCATTACAGCAAAACACTATTCAAGCTCAAGAAAATCCTTATGACTTAACATACAGCTTAGGATTTTATGAAGTTCAAAAATATGCTTATGAAACAGAACACGTTATTCAATGGATATATGCTTCTGCAGGAGAAAAACAATTTAATAAATTATCTCCTGAATTACAGCAAGTTGTTTTAGATGCTTCTGCTGAAGCTCAGGCATATGCTGAAGCTGAATTTAAACCTTTCATTGAAAATGCAAAAAAAGGACTTATTGAAAAAGGTATGACTATTGTTTCATTAGATAAAAAAGAATTCCAAGATAAAGTTATACCTGAAATGGCTAAAATTTTAACACCTGATCAATATAAATTATATCAAAAAATAGTTGAAACTAAATAACAAAATTTTATTTTCCATTATAAACTATATGTTTATAATGGAAAATTTATAAAAAGGAGACAGATATGCAAAAAAGAAAATCATGTATTGAAAAGGCTTTGGAATATATGGTTATTTTTACTTTTACAGCTTTGATTGCTGTAGTTTTTTTACAGGTATTTGCAAGATTTTTTCTTCCAAAAGCTCCATCTTGGACAGAAGAAGCATCTAGATTTTTCTTTATATATTCCATAGCATTTGGAGCTCCTCTTGCTCTTAAAAGAGGAGAATATGTAAGAGTTGACATTTTAATAAATATATTCCCAAAAAAAATTCAAGATATTCTTGATGGAATAATATATCTTATTTTAACAATCTTTTTCTTAATTATTACATACTATGGATACACTTTTGGTTCACTTGGGCTTACTCAGACTTCACCAGCAATAGGTCTTCCAATGTATATCCCTTATATGTCTATTGGAATTTCTGGAGTTTTTCTTACTATTTATGGAATTTTAAAAGCAATAGAAAGATTTAAAGGAAAAGGAAGAATAGATCTTCTGGCAGAAGTTTTAGAAAATGGGGAGGTAATTGACTAATGGAATTTATGTTATTCGCTGTATTCTTTATTTTACTTTTTCTTGGAATTCCTGTGGCTTTTTGTCTAGGACTTTCACCATGCTTTTATTTACTTTTAGCAGAGATACCTTTAGTTGTTATTCCACAAAAAATGTATGCAGGAATTGATGCCTTTACTTTATTATGTATTCCAGGATTTGTCCTTGCAGGAAATTTAATGAACGGAGGAGGTATTACTGAAAGAATTATTAAATGCTGTAATGCTTTTGTTGGACACATTAGAGGAGGACTTGGATTGGCAAATATTGGTTCTTCAATGGTCTTTGCTGGAATTTCTGGTACTGCTCTTGCTGATACTGCTAGTATTGGTGGAATTATGATACCTGCAATGATTGAAGAAGGTTATGAACCTGATTATTCAGCAGCTGTTACAGCTTCTTCTTCAACTATCGGACCTATTATTCCGCCAAGTCTTCCAATGATTATCGTTGGAACTCTTACAGGAATATCTGTATCAAAAATGTTCTTAGCGGGTCTTGTTCCTGGTATACTTTTAGGGCTTGGTCTTATGGCAATCTCTTATAGAATATCTATAAAACATAATCACCCAAAAGGAGAAAAAGTAAATTTAAAAGGTAAAATTCTGGCATTTAAAGAGGCATTCTGGGCTATAATGCTTACTGTACTTATTCTTTTCGGAATTCTTGGAGGAGTTTTTACTCCTACAGAAGCCTCAATAGCTGCTGTTCTATATGCTGTTCTTGTTGGAAAGTTTATATATAAACAGCTAAAAATAAGCGATCTGCCAAAAATATTATTAGATTCTATGGTTGGAACCGCTGCCATAATGATGCTTGTTGGATTTGCAAATGTATTTGCATGGATTCTTACAAGCCAGCAGATACCACAGATGGTTGCAGAAGCAGTTTTAAACTTTTCTCAAAATAAATATATTGTTCTACTTCTTATAAATATTTTACTTCTTTTTGTTGGAACATTTATGGAAACTATCGCTGCATTGGTTATTTTGTTCCCTGTTCTTTTGGAAATAGTTATTCCTTTAGGAATAAATCCTATACATTTTGGAGTTATGGTTGTACTTAATCTTATGATTGGTCTTACTACTCCTCCTGTTGGGGTCTGCCTGTTTGTTGCATCAAGCATAGCAAAAATTTCTATGGTACAGGCAGTAAAAGCAATATTACCATTTTTAATTGTAAGTCTTATCGTTTTAGGAATAGTAACTTATGTTCCAGCAGTCAGTCTATTATTACCAAGTTTAATTTTAGGATAAAAAAATTAGGAGATGAAAAAAATGAAAGCAATCTTAGTAACAGAACCAAAAAAAATTGATATTGTAGAAAGAGAAATGCCAAAAATTCAAAACAGTGATGATGTTCTTGTTAAAATCAAAGCTGCAGGAATCTGCGGTTCTGATGTACATATTTATCATGGTACTTCACCTGTTGCAACTTATCCAAGAGTTGTGGGGCATGAAATGGTTGGAGAAGTTGTAGAAATAGGAGAAAATGTAAAAAATATAAAAGTTGGAGATAAAGTTGTAGTTGAACCTATGATTGGCTGCGGAGAATGTTATGCTTGTAAATCAGGAAGACCAAATGCCTGTGCTACTTTAAAAGTAAGAGGCTGTCATGTTGATGGTGGATTTCAAGAATATTTTGTCGCACCTGAAAAAGCTATATTTAAATTCAATGATGATATTCCTTGGGAAAAAGCAGCAATGATAGAACCTTACACTATAGCTGACCAAATTACTTGGAGAGCAGATGTAAGACCTGGAGACTATGTATTTATCATAGGAGCAGGACCTATTGGTTTATGTGTTCTTGAAATGGCAAAATTAAAAGGCGGAATATGTATAATATCTGATTTTAATGAAAAAAGATTAGGAGTAGCAAAAGAATTAGGAGCAGATTATATTATTAATCCTAAATTAGAAGATCCATTAAAAAGAGTTAGAGAAATTACAAATGGAATGGGATCAAATGTTACTATAGATGCTGTATGTTTACCACAAACATTTGAGCAGGCAGTAGAAATTACTTCTGTAGCTGGTAGAGTAATGAGTTTAGGATTCACAACAGAGCCATCTAAAATAGCCCAATTATCTATTACTTTAAAAGAATTAGATATAAGAGGATCTAGACATCAAACTTTTAAATTTGCTCATGTTGTTCAATTATTCAATGAAGGAAAATTAAAAGCTGATAAATTAGTATCTAATATTTTTGATTTCAAAGATATTAATAAGGCTTTAGACTTAATAGAAAATAAACCTAGTGAAATATGTAAAATAGTGTTAACTTTTAATTCATAATTAAAGCGGAGGATATAAAAATGAAAATGACTTTTCGTTGGTACGGAGAAGGAAATGACAGTGTAACTCTGGACCAAATAAGACAAATACCAGGTGTTGAGGGAATTGTATGGGCACTTCATGACGAACCTGTTGGAAATGTATGGCCTATGGAAAGAATTCTTGAAGTAAAAAAACAAGCTGATAAATACGGTTTAAATATTGATGTTGTTGAAAGTGTAAATGTTCATGAAGATATTAAACTTGGACTTCCAAGCAGAGATATGTATATTGAAAATTATAAAAAAACTATAGAAAATCTTGCTAAAGTCGGAGTAAAAGTTATATGTTATAATTTTATGCCTGTATTCGACTGGACAAGAACAGATCTTTTCAAAGAAATGGCTGACGGCTCAACTGCTCTTTTCTATGAAAAAGCAAAAGTTGAAGTAGAGAATTCCGATCCATTTGCTCTTATAAAAGAAATAGCAGACGGAAGCAAGGGGTATACTATGCCTGGATGGGAACCTGAAAAATTTGAAAAACTTGAAAAACTTTTCACTGCTTACAAAAATGTAGATGAAAATAAATTATGGGAAAATTTAAAATATTTCTTAGAGCAGATTGTTCCTGTTGCTGAAATCAACGGAATTAAAATGGCAATACATCCAGATGATCCGCCTTGGTCAATCTTCGGACTTCCAAGAATAATTACAAGCGGAGAAAATCTTCAAAAACTTTTAAATCTTGTGGACAGTCCGTCAAACGGAATAACTTTATGCACAGGATCACTTGGTTCAAATCCTAAAAATAACATAGCTGAAATTGTAAGAAAATACAGAGACAGAATTCCTTTTACACACATAAGAAACGTTAAAATTTTTGAAAATGGAGATTTTATAGAGTCTTCACACAGAACTTGTGACGGTTCATTGGATATATGTGATATTGTAAAAGTATTCCATGAGGGAGGATACAACGGTTATGCAAGACCTGACCACGGAAGACATATCTGGGGAGAAAAATGCAGACCAGGATACGGACTTTATGACAGAGCTTTAGGAATTATGTATATCTGGGGAATTTGGGACACTTTAGAAAAATTAAAAAAATCTGAATGCTGTAAATAACACTTTATTAAGGTTACAAAATATAAAATTTTGTAACCTTAATTTAAAAAACGGAGGAAATACAAAAAATGAAACTTTGTTTAAATGATTTAGAAAATGTAAAAAATACTCTTGGAGAAAAAGTTCATGTACCTGCATACGATATAAAAGCTGTTAAAGAAAATACACTTAAAAATCCAAAATGGCTACATTTTGGAGCAGGAAACATTTTCAGAGCCTTTATAGGAAAAATGGAGCAGACTCTTATTGAAAAAGGTCTTGAAGATACAGGAATTATTGTTGCAGAAAGTTTTGACACAGAAATAATTGACAAGGCTTATATTCCTTTTGATAATCTTACTCTGCTTGTAACTTTGTATAAAAATGGAGAATTTAAAAATGAAATTATAGGAAGCATCGTTGACACTGTAAAAGCTGATGAAAGAGAAAGACTTAATTCTCTTGCTGAAACTTCCTCTCTGCAGATGATAAGTTTTACAATAACTGAAAAAGGGTATGCCCTTAAAAATCCAAACGGAGAATACTTCCCTGTTATCACAGAAGATTTTAAAAATGAACCTGAAAAAGCAAAGCATGTTATGAGTATAATAACAGCTATGCTTTATAAAAGATATCAGAAAGGAGAACTTCCAATAAGTCTTGTGAGCATGGACAACTGCTCAGGAAACGGAGATAAAATAAAAGCAGCTGTTCTGGATATAGCTGAACATTGGATTAAAAACGGTTTTGCCGAAGCTGAATTTATAAATTATCTTGCAAATGAAAACAAAGTTGCTTTCCCTATAAGCATGATTGACAAAATCACTCCAAGACCTGCTGACGTTATAAAAGAGCATCTTGAAAAAATGGGATTTGGAAATATGGAAACTATTCTTACATCAAGAAACACATACACAGCTCCTTTTGTAAATGCCGAAGCTCCTGAATATTTTGTTGTTGAAGATAAATTCCCTAATGGAAGACCTAAGCTGGAAGAAGCGGGAGTATATGTAACAAACAGAGAAACAGTTGAAAAAACTGAAAGAATGAAAGTTACAACTTGTCTTAATCCGCTTCACACAGCTCTTGCCGTTTATGGCTGCCTTTTAAATCATAAATCAATATCTTCAGCTGTAAACGACCCGTTACTTCACAAACTTGTTATGGAAATAGGATATAACGAGGCTCTTAAGGTTGTAGAAAATCCAGGAATAATAGACCCTAAATCTTTTATTGATCAAGTTGTTGAGGAAAGACTTCCAAATCCTTTTATTCCTGACCAGCCTGAAAGAATTGCAACAGACACTTCTCAAAAAGTCGGAATAAGATTTGGAGAGACAATAAAAGCATACAGAGACAGCGAGACTTTAAAAGTTTCAGATTTAAAATATATTCCTTTAGTCATTGCAGGTTGGTTCAGATACCTTATGGGTATTGACGACAGCGGAAATGAAAGAAGTATAAGTCCTGACCCTATGCTTTCAATGTTACAGGAAAATATGAAAGAAATTGAATTTGGAAATCCAAAATCATATAACGGACAGCTTAAAAAAATCTTAAAAAATGAAAACATATTCGGACTTGATTTGGAAAAAGCGGGGCTTTCAGATTTAGTTGAAAAATATTTTGTTGAAATGATTGAAGGAGCCGGAGCAGTTCAAGAAACTTTAAAAAAATATTAACCTTTTAAAAGCAGAAATAATCTTGTTTTTTTTACTTTTAAATTTAATCCTAAAATCAACAAATTGATTTTTAGTTTTATTTACTGTAAAATAAATTAAGGCTGGTGATTTATTATGAAATTCTTTAATACAGAAAGAAATAAAACTGAAAACAATAAACAATACATATATCGTATTCTCAAAGAAAGCATTATGAACCTTATTCTTATGCCTGGAGAAAATATAAGTGAAAGTGAAATATGCGAAGCTCTTAATGTAAGCAGAACTCCTGTGAGAGAAGCTATTGTAAGACTTTCTGAAGAAAAATTATTAAATGTATTTCCACAGAAAGGTTCTATGGTTTCAAAAATAAACTTAAGTCTCGTGGAAGAAGCTATTTTTTTAAGAGAACTTTGTGAAAAAAAATTATTTAAAATGGTATGTGAAGATGAAAATTCTTCTGAGCTTATAAAGGCTCTTGAAAAAATAGCAGCATATCAGAATATAGCTGCTAATTTTGACGAAGATTTATATGAATTTTTTAGGCTTGATAATCAATTTCATATGACTATTTTTGACCATTACAATAAAAAAAATGTTTGGAAAAGTGTAAAAAGATTATGTACTCACTATGATAGATTAAGACTTCTGGATACTCTTGAGAAAATGAATCTTCAAGAAATTATACATCAGCATATGGAAATTATAGAGCTTTTCAGAAACAGAGATAAAGAAAAAATTGAAGGTCTTATTTCAAAACATCTATGCAACTACAAAGAAGTAATAAATATTTTTATAAAAAAACATCCTTCATATTTTGAAGAATAAAATTATAAAAGACTGCTGAATTATTTTTTCAGCAGTCTCTTTTTTACTTTCTAAATTTCTGTTATTGATTCGTGTTTTTCTTTTGCAAGACGTGCAAATTCTTTTTCTTCAGGAGTTCTTAAAAGTCCAAACTTAATTGTAATAAGAGTTGCAATTATTAAGAACACAGGGTAATAAGCAAATTTTAGAATATCTATAGGTGATACATGTCCCATACCTGTCATAATAAGCATTCCTCCGTCATGAGGACAAAGTGCAAGTGTTCCGCAGGCAAAAATATCTATAAGACTTGCAAGTCTTTTTGGAGCAATGTGATATTTTGAACCAATTTCTTTTGCTATTGGTGCAGAGATAATTATTGCTACTGTGTTATTTACAAGAGCTGCTGCAAGTGAACCTGCAAGAATTCCTATTCCATATTCAGCACCGCTTCTTGTTTTAACTTTTGAAGTAATTTTTTCAATAAGCCATTCTATTCCGCCGTTTTCTTTAATTACTCCTATAATTCCAGCAATAAGAATTGCAACTATTGTAATTCCCATCATATCTTCCATACCGCTTCCAATAGCTTTTATGAAAGGCAGGAATGTTACACTTCCTGTTGCAAAGCCAACTATTCCGCAAAGAACAATTCCGCCCATAAGAACAAGGACAACATTTCCTCCAGCTAAAGCTCCGGCAAGAACTAAAAGATAAGGAATAACTTTTATAAA